>TARA_R110001606_G_scaffold98078_1_pt1 | contig 266293 bp, 234 predicted proteins | sample TARA_R110001606 | Tara Oceans TARA_R110001606 (sample SAMEA4398315) | marine metagenome | biome: Polar Biome; feature: [SRF] surface water layer (ENVO:00010504); material: water (ENVO:00002006), including particulate matter (ENVO:01000060) such as... | depth 5 m | reverse complement strand
AGGGCGGTGTCCTAGGCCACTAGACGAAGGGGACGCAAACCCTTCTCACAGAGGTCGGAACCCCGGTGCAGTGATAAAACAGGCCAACGCAAAGCGGTGACCAAAAAATGGTGGAGCTATGCGGGATCGAACCGCAGACCTCCTGCATGCCATGCAGGCGCTCTCCCAGCTGAGCTATAGCCCCGTCTCTAGGACGGGGCGCATATTATGATTCGAGCCCCGGCCTGTCAACAGAATTTTACGCAAAACAGATACTTAAAGCTCGGAGCAGGCACCTTTAGCCTAGAGCCCCGCCAGCATCTTTTCCCACGCCTTGGCTTCCTTCTTGGACGTGCCACCCAGAAGCTCCAGGGCCTGACGCAGACGAAAACGTGTGAGATCCGGACCCAGGTGAGCCATTGCATCCAGAACCGACACTGAAGCAGCCTGTCCTGTGATGGCCGGGAACAGCAATGGCATCAGATCACGCAGCTTGAGTTGCAACAGCTCGGCAATCTGCTGAATGCTTGCGGTGATGTTTTCCTTGTCCCACTGGCGCGTGGCTTCCAGCTTCCAAAGCAAAAGCTGCAAAGCCTGTCGTACTTCATCGGCGGATAGCTTCTTGTGCTCAAACAGCACGGGATCGGGACTGACCTTTCCAGCCATGAAAAAGCCGGCCAGCGGTACCAGATCGCTGAAGGTCTCAACCCGACTTTGCACCAGCGGAATCATCGGCTTGAGATACTCAGGATTCAGTGCCCAGGTCTGCACTGCCTCGGCAAAAGCCTCAACTGATAGTTCACGTATCCACTGGCCATTGAGCCACGCAAGCTTTTCCACGTCGAAAATCGGCCCACCTAGGGACACTCGCTGAATATCAAAATGCGCGACCATCTCATCCAGGGAGAACTTCTCGCTCTCATCCGGCATCGACCAGCCCATACGGCCAAGATAGTTGAGCAGTGCCTGGGGCAAATAGCCCATCCGCTCATAGAAAGTGATACTGGTTGGGTTTTTGCGCTTGGACAACTTGCTCTTGTCCGGATTACGCAGCAGAGGCATGTGACACAACTGGGGCATATCCCAATCGAAATATTGATATAGCAACATGTGCTTGGGTGCCGAATTGATCCACTCTTCGCCACGCAGCACATGGGTGATACCCATAAGATGATCGTCGACCACGTTCGCCAGGTGATACGTAGGTAGGCCATCGGCCTTCATCAATACCTGCATGTCGACCTGTTCCCAGGGAATCTCGACCTCACCGCGCAACATATCCTGCACGGTGCAGATACCCGTATCCGGAACCTTCATGCGCACCACATGGGGCTCGCCGCTGGCCACACGCTCGTTCACTTCGGCCTCGGGAAGGTGCAGACAGTGGCCGTCGTAACCGGGCGTCTGCTTGTTGGCCGTCTGCTCGGCACGCAGGGCATCCAGGCGCTCACTGCTGCAGAAACAGCGGAACGCATGCCCTGCACTGATCAACTTCTCGCTATGCTCCACGTAGATGGCACTGCGCTCGCTCTGACGATACGGGCCATGCGGTCCACCGACGTCCGGACCCTCGTCCCATTCGAGCCCCAACCAACGTAAAGAATCAAGAATCTGCTGCTCCGATTCGGCGCTGGAGCGAACCTGATCCGTGTCCTCGATGCGCAAAATGAATTGGCCACCGTGCTGGCGTGCGAAGCACTGGTTGAACAGGGCTATGTAGGCAGTACCCACATGGGGATCACCGGTGGGGGAAGGCGCAATACGGGTACGGACAGTCATGAATTCTCTCGTAATATTGATTCGCGGGCGGCTCTATCGTCAGGGCCAGGCTGACCAGAATCAGGGTTGCAAGTCAGCCTGCTCGGCTGCGGATAATATCAGCGGCTCGGCCCCTGCCTCTACTTCCTGGCTAAGGTATTTCTCCAGACTGTCGATCATGAAGTCGATGAAAGCCTTGACCTTCATGGCCTGAAAGCGGCGCGACGGATAGAGGGCGTACAACTCGGTTGATGGTAAAACCACGTGTTCAAGTACGCGGCATAGCTGACCCTGCTCAACATAGGGCTCAGCGATGAAAGCGGGTACGTTGATGATACCCGCGCCGGCAATCGCCACTTCCCGGGCGAAGGTAATGTTATTCGCGGTCAGTACCGGCGTTATCTGAACACTCACATGGGGCTCGTTGAAATGCCATTTGCGTCCGCCATCCATCAAAGTGTTGATGCAGCGATGTTGAGAAAGTTCTTCAGGTCGCTTGGGCATCCCGTACTGGGCAATGTAATCGGGGCTGGCAAACAGCTGGCGAGGACTGGTCATCATCGGCCGGGCGACCAGACTCGAGTCCTGCAGCCGTCCGCGGTGGATCACCACGTCGATACCTTCCTCGACCGGGTCTATGGTGCGGGTAGTCAGCTCGACTTCCACCTGAATCGCAGGGTAGCAACGCATGAACTCACCCACCACGCGGCCCAGAAACAGTTGCCCGAACTCGATGGGCGAACTGACCCTCAACAGACCCGTCGGCTCGCTCTGCAGTTGCATGATCGCCTGTTCCGCCTCAGCGAACTCCTGCATGATCTGCCGGCAACGCTCGTAATAAGCCTGACCTACTTCGGTCAAGCGCAACTTGCGAGTAGTTCTATTGAGCAACCTTACACCCAGGCGCTCCTCTAGCTGGGCGATGCGACGGCTGACCGTCGACTTCTGCATATTCAGAGTCAACGCGGCGCTAGTGAAGCTATGGCATTCCACTACGCGAGTAAAAATAAGTGCGTCATCCAATCCCATCTTCAACTGTTCCTGTAGTGCAACAAAGTGTCCAGATTCTACCCCCTCTCTAGCCAGGTGCAACAGTGCTAGAGTGCAGGCCAAGAATAAAAATGAGGGAAAACCATGTCAGCCCGAGTGCGCACGCGTCTGTTGCTCTTCTTTCTAGTAGCGGGCCTTATTGGTGGCGCCTTCTTCGCTAACTGGTGGTTTGTCGGGCGGCATTACCAGAGTACCGACAATGCCTATATTCATGCCGAAATCGCCCGTGTCAGTAGCCAGTTGGATGCCCAGGTAACCGAAGTACTGGTTGGCGATAACCAACTGGTTGAAGCCGGTGAACTGCTGGTGCGGCTAGACCCGCGGGATTTCGAGATCGCGCTTGCCCATGCGCGAGCCAATCTCGCCACCCGTCAGGCAGAGCAGCGCGAAGCCCAGTCTAGACTGGCGCAGCAGGACAGCCTGATCGCCTCGGCACAGGCCGATATAGAAGCGCGCCAGGCAGAGCAGAAACGCATACAGCTGGATATCGACCGTATCACTCCCCTGCGCCAATCGGGCTTTGCTTCAGAAGAACAGCTGAGCAACTTCAGGGCACAACGCGATGTAGCCAGGGCACAGGTCCGCAGAGCGATCGCTGATGCGCAGACCCAGACCCTGACCAAGGACAGTCTTAACGCGGATATTGCCCGCCTGGACGCCATGGTGGCGGCCGCCGAAGCGGATATCGGTGGTGCAGAACTGGATCTGCAGCGCACCGAAATCCGTGCACCCATCGCAGGGCGCGTCGGCCAGCGTAGTGTGCGTGTGGGCCTCAATGCCCAGCGGGGCGCCCATCTACTTGCTCTGGTGCCACAACAGGCGTTATGGGTTCAGGCCAACTTCAAGGAAACCCAGATCGAAGGCATACGCGCCGGCCAGGAAGCCATACTGACATTCGATGCCTTTCCCGGCCAGGAAGTCCCCGGCCAGATAGACAGCCTGTTCCCGGCAACCGGCGCCCAGTTCAGTCTGTTGCCACCCGATAACGCCACCGGCAATTTCACCAAAGTAGTGCAGCGTATTCCGGTCAAGATTCTGATCGACGATGCGCACCCGCTCAGTGCCTATCTGCGACCTGGCATGTCCGCCGAGGTGAAGGTGTCACTGCGTGACTGAAGTCGCCACAGAGCGCGCTATACCACCACCCGGACGACGAGACTGGATCGCCATTCTCAGCGCTATTCTGGGCGCTTTCATGGCGATTCTGGACATCCAGATCATCAATTCCTCCCTGCGCGACATTCAGGGCGCCTTGTCGGCCACCATCGAGGAAGGATCATGGATCTCCACCTCCTATCTGGTGGCGGAAATCATCATCATTCCGCTGGCCGCCTGGCTGACCATGGTGATGTCCGCGCGGCGCTTTGCAGTGGTCATCTCTTCCTGCTTCGTCCTTGCATCCCTGCTGTGCTCACTGGCTTGGAGCCTGGAGAGCATGGTGGTGTTCCGGGTTCTGCAGGGCCTGGCTGGTGGCGCACTGATTCCCTTTGCATTCATGCTGGTTCTGACCAAATTGCCACCGCCCGACCGTCCCAAGGGCATGGCCATGTTCGCCGTTACTGCAACCTTCGCCCCTTCGATCGGACCCACGATTGGCGGCTGGCTGACCCAGAATTACGGCTGGGAATACATTTTCTATATCAATATTGTGCCTGGCCTGGTGATGATTGCAGGACTGCTTTACGGGCTGGAGAAGTCCGCCCCGCGCTGGGAGCTTCTCAAGCAAGGCGACTACCTGGGCATTCTGACTATGGCCCTGGGTCTGGGCTGCCTGCAGGTGTTTCTCGAGGAAGGTCATCGTAAGGACTGGCTCGAATCGAACCTGATGCTAACGTTGGCAATCATCGCCTTCATGAGCCTGGTCACCTTCGTGATTCTGCAGCTCTCGCGACCCAATCCGCTGATCAACCTGCGCCTATTCAAGGACCGTAACTTCCTGTTTGGCAGTCTCGCCAATATCGGCCTTGGGGTGGGTCTCTATGGCACGGTGTTCGTGTTACCCGTGTATCTGGCCCAGATCCAGGATTACAACGCACTGCAGATAGGTCAGGTCCTGATGTGGATGGGACTCCCGCAGCTGCTGATTATCCCGCTGGTGCCTATTCTGATGAAGCATGTCGACGCGCGCCTGATCTGCGCAACGGGCTTTTCTCTATTTGCCTTCGCCAGTTTTTTCAGTGGCTCTCTGAGTCTGGATTTTGCTGGTGAACAATTCATCGGCATCCAGATTTTCCGCGCTATCGGCCAACCCATGGTATTGGTGCCGATGTCCATTCTGGCTACGGCCATGATCCCTCCGTCCCAGGCTGGCTCAGCTTCCAGTCTGTACAACATTCTGCGAAACTTGGGTGGAGCCATAGGCATTGCGGCACTGGCGACCATTCTCGACAGCCGCGCCAAGTACTATTTCGACTTCCTGCGTGAGTCGATCGTGCCCGGCAATCCTGCTGTGCAGGAGCGACTGGATCTGCTGACCAACCAGTTGGGCGACCCGCAGGCAGCCTTTATGGTCCTCAACAATCAGGTGCATCAACAGGCGCAGATCATGGCCTATAACGATGCATTTCACCTGATCGGTATCATGCTGGCCTGTTCCATGGTCTTTGTGCTGATGGTGCGTCCCATACCCCAGGCCCCACAGAATCCCGACTGAGTATTGTAATTTTTTTTGATCGCCCTATGGCATTACCCCTATACAGGCGCTAGCATCTGACAACAGATGTAAAAAATATGCTACATAGCCTCGCAAAAAGGGTATTCCATGGCTCAGACGAACCATACCTCCTCGTATTACGCCGCTTCCGCCAATCCGACGCCGGAACGCCCACCCCTGCAGGGCAGCCACGAAACCGATGTCTGCATTATCGGAGCGGGATACACCGGCGTGTCGACGGCCCTTTTCCTGCTCGAGCACGGCTTCAAGGTGACCATACTGGAGGCAGCCCGTGTCGGTTTTGGAGCCTCCGGTCGCAATGGCGGCCAGATCGTCAACAGCTATAGCCGCGACATTGACGTCATCGAGCGCAGCGTCGGAGCCCAACAGGCCAGGCTACTGGGCGACATGGCCTTTGAAGGGGCCCGCATCATTCGTGAGCGGGTAGCCCGATACAATATTCAGTGCGACCTGAAAGATGGCGGCGTGTTCGCTGCCGTTACTGCAAAACAGATGCAGCACCTGGAAGCCCAGAAGGCTCTCTGGGAACGCTACGGTCATACGCAGCTGGAGATGATGGATACCCAGCGCATACGCGAGGTGGTCGATACTGAGGCCTATGTGGGCGGCATGCTCGACATGAGCGGCGGCCATATCCATCCGCTGAACCTGGTTCTCGGTGAAGCCGCGGCCGTCGAGTCACTTGGGGGTGTCATCCATGAGCAGTCCCAGGTAATCCGCGTCGACAAGGGCGCCAGAACCGTGGTGCATACAGAACAGGGACAGGTGACCGCCGACTTTGTGGTTGTCGCCGGCAATGCCTATCTAGGTGGACTGATTCCGCAACTGGAAGCCAAGTCCATGCCCTGCGGCACCCAGGTGATTACAACCGAGCCGCTTGGTGACGCCTTGGCTCAATCGCTGCTTCCCCAGGACTACTGCGTGGAAGACTGCAACTATCTGCTCGACTACTACCGGCTCTCCGCCGACAAGCGATTGATCTTCGGCGGCGGCGTCGTATACGGCGCGCGTGACCCAGCCAATGTAGAGGCCCTGGTGCGGCCGAACATGCTCAAAACCTTCCCGCAGCTCAAGGACGTCAAGATCGACTATGCCTGGACCGGCAATTTTCTGCTGACGCTCTCACGGCTGCCGCAGGTAGGGCGTCTGGATAACAACATCTACTACTCACAGGGCTGTAGCGGGCACGGCGTTACCTACACCCACCTTGCGGGCAAGATCCTGGCCGAGGCCATCCACGGTCAGTCTGAGCGTTTTGATGCCTTTGCCACCCTGCCCCACTACCCTTTCCCGGGTGGCAGACTGTTTCGTGTGCCCTTTACCGCGATGGGAGCCTTGTACTACAAGATGCGCGACCGGATGGGCTGGTAAGCGCAACAAGGCTAGGCAGCCACTGTCAGACAGGAACTCCATCACATTTCGCAGCCCACACGGGAACTTCAATCGAGTTGAGGGATCAATTCCACGTTGGCTGCTCAGATTAAAGAGTATGCTTCAATCGAGGACCGGCATTCGGTCCTTTCGGGCAACCGTTTCGCGCAAGCTAAAACGCAAGTCCAATGATAATAACGAGGATCAAGCTATGACTTTTACCGCATCTACCAGACGTTTCCTCTCGATCATGCTGACTGCATTGTTCCTGCTCACCACCGTGACCAGCGTGCACGCCAAGGGCTCCATGATTGGTACCCACGATGTCATCAATCAAGAGCAGGCAAGCGTTGACCGTGAAGCGCTCAAGGGCATGTTGTCCGATGAAGCCGTGCAGGAAAAAATCGCTTCCATGGGTGTTTCCCCCGAGCAGGTAGAGCAGCGCATTAACAGCCTCACCGCTGATGAACTGGCCTATTTCAACGCCCAGCTCGACGAAGGTCCAGCCGGCGCCGGCGGTGGTATCCTCGGCATAATCGTTCTATTCCTGGTTATCTTTATCATTACCGACATGCTGTGCGCTACTAACGTGTACAAGTTCGTCAACTGCATCAATCGCTGATCCAGTGTCCCGCTTCAGGCACTTGATCGTACTGCTCGGGCTGACAGCATTGCTGTCAGCCTGCGCAGGGCGACCCATTACCATACCCCCACCCGAAGCCTTCGCTGACGTCGCCGCGACACGCCAACTACAGCAAGTACCCTTTTATTCCCAGGATGCCTATCAGTGCGGTCCTGCGGCGCTCGCCATGGTGCTCAACCATCGCGGCAAACAGGCAACACCCGAAGCACTCAAGGACAGGGTTTACATACCCGAGCGCAAAGGCACCCTACAGGTCGAACTGGTTGCAGCCGCTCGCGAGCGCGACCTGCTGGTCTACCCCCTGGCCGGTAAACTTGAAGATCTGATAACCGAAATAGATGCGGGCAACCCGGTACTGGTCATGCAGAATCTGGCCTTTGACTGGCTGCCCCAATGGCACTACGCAGTAGTAATAGGCTACGACCTCAACAAGCGTGAAATGATCGTGCATAGCGGGCTCAACGAAGCGCAGCGTGAACCCTTCAAGGTATTCATGCGAACCTGGCAAAGAGCCGACCGCTGGGCGCTTGTGATGATGCCGCCAGGCCAGCTACCCGCGACCGCAGAACCCCTGCACTATCTGCTCGCTGCCAGCGACCTGGAACAAACCGGCAGGCTCGACAGCGCCGCCACGGCCTACCAGACCGCAATGCAGCGCTGGCCCGATCAAGCGACCGCACGTTTCGGTCTCGGCAACGTAGCCTGGGCCCAGGGTCGCAAGCAGGAAGCCGTTGAACATTTTCGTGTGCTGGTCACTGACTTTCCGGAGCTCGAGGCTGGCTGGAACAACCTCGCTTTCACTCTGGAAGCCACCGGTTGTGAAGCGGCGGCAGAGGCAGTCAGGGCCTGTTCCACCTCCGCCAGCAACGACGAATCAGAATCACCCACCTCAGCAAACGGCCAATGTCTTATACCCGCTTGTAATTGAATGGCAGGCTGCAAAAATGGCGCAAATAGATGCAGCCTTACCAATCTGCCAGTTACCCTCCTAATATAAGAAAGACCGTTTAAAATAAATTCAAGCAAACTCCTTTCATATCAATAAAGCTCGATATTTTTGGGCATTAAGTATTGACTCTAAACGTATCCGTCAAGGACGCTATTCGAGAAATGCGGATTGCTTCTCATATACAGCTCGACCTGCCAGCATAAATTGCCATTTTTTTGAGCTTCTTAATAAAGAAATAATATCAATACATATCAATGACTTATAAAAATTAAACATAACTCTTCTGAAGCACGAAAACCCTTCATCCCAATCATCGTACAAAAAAGCCAATTTTATGGCGCTGTTTTTTGTGCGTCATATTATTTGTCAATAAAGCAAAATAGTTCACACTTTATCGCCTTGCTACCCCTCTTTTGCAAGACTAGGATACACCCCGTTCAACACTCTCATGCGCAACTTATTGCACAGGGAAAGTGCGCAGAAAGTTGCGCAATACAGAATTGTACGGCAACTTTCTGCTCACTTTAATAGCCATTAAAATTTCTTAAAAACAGGTTATTTCTACCCGATACTCAGCCAAGGATTCGTGCTGTCAGGTAGAACGAAGAGTCAAGGAACGACGATCTCAGCATGCTGGCGAACCGATACATCGATCTGGCCAAGACGCCTATCACCACCACGGAATTCTGTGGCGAGGACGTGCGCTATTCCGCCGAGTTTGAAGTGCTCGAACTTGAACTTGCCAAAGCCGATTCCCTGCATGAAGCAGCAGGTCCCGACTGGGCCCTGATACGCGAGGGCAGCGAGAACCTGCTCAAACAGCATTCCAAGGATCTACGCGCCGCAGTATGGCTAACCTGGAGCCTGTTCCAGAGTGATTCTTACGGCGGACTACAAGCAGGGGTAAGCGCCCTGTTATACCTCTGCAAGCATCACTGGCAAACGCTCCATCCGCGCAAGCCTCGTACCCGTTTGGCAGCATTTGGATGGTTGATGCCACGGCTGGAACGAGCCGTAGAAAACAGCGCGGATACTCAGGAAAACATAGAACCTGCAACGATCAGCGCCTTTGCCAGCCAACTGAGAGAACTCAACCAGTGCCTCTTGGCACATATGGCATCCGAGGCACCTGATCTGTTGCCCCTATGCCGCCGGCTTGACGAACTCGCAACTCGGGATGCGAAGCCCAAACCCGCTTCAGCCCCAAACGCACAGAAAACTACTACTGCCACTGTAACGCCGATTCACACGCAGGCCAGTAACGTAAATATCTCACCAATAGACGTCAGCAATACCCGGGAAGCCAACAAGGTGCTGCGCACACTGCAGAACCAGGCTCGGCCCCTGTGCGACTGGTGGCTCAGCCAGTCCGCTACCGACCCACGCGCTATTCGCCTATCCCGAACCCTGCTCTGGTTACAAATTGACGCTCTACCCGAACACGACTTGCATCAGCAGACGCCATTACGCGGACTTCCATCCGATCGACTCGCCGCCTATGCCGAGCGGCTCGGCCAGAGCCTGAACCATGGGCAGCGCAGCGAATTACTGCGCGAACTGGAAACAAGCGTGGGCAAATCCCCCTTCTGGCTGGACGGCCAGCGCCTGGTATGGGAGTGCCTGGAAGCACTGGGCGCAAAAAGCGCGCAGCGCGAACTGGAAGCGCAGGTCAGCTCTCTTCTGTTACGACTGCCTGGCCTTGAGCAACTGCGCTTCCACGATGGATCCCCCTTTGCCGACGACCGAACGCAAGCCTGGCTGGCCGCGTCGAGCTCGACTATGGCTGACAGCCCCAGCAGTTCCGCGACTAGCGCTCCAGGGAATCAACAGGCTCCCTGGGAAGAAGCACTGAACCTCGCTTGCGACCTTATGCGCAAAGAGAACCTCAAAGCGGCAGTAGCTCTGCTCAAACAAGGCATGCAGACCGCCAGCAATGAGCGTGAACGCTTCCAATGGCAATTTTCTCAAGCTCGGTTATGTCACATCGGCAAGCATTTCGAACTGGCTGCGTATCAACTTGAGGCGCTGCATCAGAATTTGCACGACGCCCGACTGGACCGCTGGGAACCAGAGCTGGCTGTCAGCATTCTGCAACTGCTAGCCGACAGCTATCAACGACTGCCACGTACACAGGCCGCAACCGAGCGTCGGCAGGACATTTACCAGCGGCTTTGCCGCCTCGATCTCGAAGCAGCACTCGACCAGACCCACGGGTCTTAAACCTCAATGGAGAACACCATGGCCAAAGAAGGCTCAGTAGCCCCCAAGGAACGTGTAAACGTCACTTTCACCCCAACCCACGGGGGATCCCAGGAAGAGGTCGAGTTGCCACTGAAACTCATGGTTCTTGGTGACTTCACCCAACGTCCTGACGACCGCACTATTGAACAGCGCAAGCCTATCGCTATCGACAAAGGCAGTTTTGATGACGTTTTGGCCAAGCAGGAGCTGAGTCTCGGCTTCACCGTTCCCAGTCGGCTACAGGACGACACCAACAACGATGCGTCACTGAGCGTCGACCTGAAAATCAATTCCATGAAGGACTTCAGCCCCACCAGTCTGGTGGAACAGGTACCGGAGCTGCAGAAACTGATGGAGCTGCGCGACGCCCTCGTGGCGCTCAAGGGCCCACTTGGAAACGCTCCTGCCTTTCGCAAGGCAATCGAAAGCGTCCTCAGTGATGACGCTTCCCGCGACCTGGTTCTGGCTGAGCTGGACCTGACCGCCCAGCCCACGACTGACAACTGATCTTTCCGACAAGGACGTTCAAATGAATACTCAAGCAGCAGCTGAAGCCAGCCATCAAGCCGAAGACACCAGCATCCTCGACCGTATCATCGCGGAAACCCGCCTGACGCCCGATGATGAAGCTTATGGAATTGCCAGGCGCGGGGTTTCAGCATTTATTGCTGAACTACTCAAGCCGCAAAATGAGAAGGAGCCGGTCAAAAAGGCGATGGTTGACCGGATGATTGCCGAGATCGACGCCAAGCTCAGCAAGCAAATGGACGAAATTTTGCACCAACCGGAGTTCCAGGCCCTGGAATCAGCTTGGCGAGGTCTGCAAATACTGGTTGATCGCACCGATTTTCGCGAAAACATCAAACTCGAAATGATCAACGCTTCCAAACAGGATTTGCTTGAGGATTTCGAGGACAGCCCGGAAGTCGTTCAGTCGGGCCTGTACAAGCATGTCTACACTGCCGAATATGGCCAGTTCGGTGGTCAGCCGGTCGGCGCGCTGATTGCCAATTACTTTTTCGACCCCTCCTCCCAGGACATGAAAACCCTGCAACATGTGGCGAGCGTAGCAAGCATGTCCCACGCTCCGTTCATAGCAGCTGCCGGCCCCAAATTCTTCGGATTGGAAAGCTTCACCGGCCTGCCCGACATCAAGGATCTGAAGGATCACTTTGAAGGACCGCAATTTGCCAAATGGCAGGGCTTTCGTGAGCGCGAAGATGCCCGCTATGTGGGCCTGACTCTACCGCGTTTCCTCCTGCGTAACCCTTACGATCCCGAAGACAATCCAGTACGCAGCTTTGTCTACAAGGAAAACGTCGCCGGCAGCCATGAGCATTATCTGTGGGGCAACACCGCGTTCACCTTTGCGACGCGTTTGACCGATAGCTTCGCTCGCTTCCGATGGTGCCCAAACATCATTGGACCGCAAAGCGGCGGCGCGGTGGACGATCTGCCCCTGCACCATTTCGAGAGCATGGGCGAAATCGAAACCAAGATTCCAACCGAAGTGCTGGTCTCCGACCGCCGCGAGTACGAGCTGGCCGAGGAAGGCTTTATCGCGCTGACTATGCGCAAGGGCAGTGACAACGCCGCATTCTTCTCTGCCAACAGTACCCAGAAGGCCAAGTTTTTCGGAAACAGTGAAGAGGGCAAGGCAGCAGAACTGAATTTCCGCTTGGGGACACAGCTCCCCTACATGTTCATCGTCAACCGCCTGGCCCATTACCTTAAGGTGCTGCAGCGCGAGCAGATCGGCTCATGGAAGGAACGCACCGATCTGGAGCTGGAACTGAACAAGTGGATACGCCAGTACGTGGCTGACCAGGACAACCCCAACCCAGAGGTTCGTGGGCGCCGTCCACTGCGGGCAGCGCAGGTCAACGTTACCGACATTGAGGGCCAGCCGGGCATGTATAGAGTCAACCTCAGCGTGCGCCCACACTTCAAGTACATGGGGGCGGATTTCACCCTGTCGCTGGTCGGCAAGATGGAAAAGGAATAACCCATGAGCTACGGCAGCCTTTTCGAGCGCCTGGCCGGCGACACCACCCGGCGTAACGGTTGGAGCCATGACCAGGCTGTTGTGGCCTCGATCGCAGCGCACCTGGCCAAGATGCTGAGCACACGTGCGGGCAGTGTCCAGGCTCTACCGGACTATGGTCTACCCGACCTGAATGATATGCGTCTGTCACTGCACGATTCGCAGCAGCAGGCGCGTATCGCGATCGAAAATTTTATCGATCGATACGAACCCAGAATGAGCCAGGTACGGGTAGTCGCGCTACCCCGTGAACACGACCCGCTAAACCTATCATTTGCGCTTGAGGGTGTGGTCGACATGAACGGCCAGCGACACGCCGTCAGCTTCATCGCGCGGCTTAGCGGTAGTGGTCAAGTACAGGTTCGCTAGACGTTCTGGCGGGCTGACCAGACACCACCAGAAAACACATATATCAGATCGCCGTATCAAGGCGACACGCATTCGTGCACAGGGAAGAGCTGTAGATGTCCTTCAATCATTACTACCAGAGCGAACTTTCAGCGCTGCGTCAAATGGGCAAACGCTTTGCCGAACGCAGCCCCGCACTGGCCCCGTTTCTCGGACAAAGCGGTCGTGATCCAGACGTTGAACGGCTGCTGGAAGGCTTTGCGTTTCTTACCGGGCGATTGCGGCAGAAGCTCGATGATGAGTTACCTGAACTCACTCACTCGCTGATGTATCTGCTGTGGCCTAACTACATGCGGCCATTACCCGCATTCAGCATTCTGCAATTCGAATCATTGGACAATGCCGGTGCGGCTGTCGTCGTGCCGCGAGGCACACCGGTTGAGTCACGGCCGGTGAAGGGTGTGGCCTGTCGCTTCAGGACCACATCGAACATTGAGCTAACCGCGCTGAACATCCGTCAGGTTGACTATTCGGTCAAGGGCCACGGCGCGATGCTCAGTGTACAAGTGGGCATCAATGGCGGCGCACGTCTGGCTGACATCAAACTCGAACGACTACGTCTACACCTTGCGGGGGAGCGTTACATCAGTCAGGCACTGTACCTGAGCATGATGCGCCACCTGGAAGACATCCAGATAGTGCTGCTCGATACCCAGGGCAAACCACTCAAAGATAGTTTCGGTAAGGACGTCACGCCCCTGAAGATAAGCCCAGACCAGCTGCAACCAACCGGTTTTGCCGAAGATGAAGCGCTGGTCCCCTACCCGGTCAACACTTTCCGCGGATACCGCTATCTGCAGGAATACTTCGCCTTTCAAGAGAAATTCCTGTTTGTCGATCTACATGGCCTCAGCGTATTGCACGGACTGCAGGAGGACCTGCTCAAACGGGCTGCAGGCTTCGAGCTTCGCTTCGACCTGCGTCAGACCAGTGCTCAGCGCATTCGCCCCAATGTTGACAACATCCGTCTGCACTGCACGCCGATCGTCAACCTGTTCTCCCATGATGCCACACCGATCCGGCTGGACGGCAGGCAGGACAAATACATGCTGCGTCCGGCCGAATACGACACCGCCCAGTGCGGAGTATTCTCCGTAGACCGGGTCACCGGCTGGAAACCAGGCGGCATGGGTTATGAGGAATACGTGCCCTTCGAATCCTTTGAGCACGACGCCAGCTTCGACTTTCCCGAGGCTCGTCCCTACTACAGCCTGCGCCAGACCCCTTCGCTGATGAACGACGGCGTGGATACCTACCTGAGCTTCGGGCAGCGCAGCCTGGAAATTCACGAAACCCTGTCGGTAGAACTGACTTGTACGAATCAGAATCTGCCTCTGGAACTTGCCCTGGGCGACATTTGCCGCGCCAGCGAAGGGACGCCCGAATTCCTGCGCTTTCGCAACATCAGTGCGGTCACCCCCAACTACGCGCCGCCCCTGCACCATGATTTTCTCTGGAAGTTGATCAGCAACATGTCGCTCAACTACCTGTCTCTGGCCAATGTCGAGGCTCTCAAGGTCATCCTCGAAACCTACGACCTGCCCAGGCACTACGACCAGCACGCCGCGAAGGTCAGCCGCCGTCTGCTCAATGGACTCAAGGCGATCCAGCACAATCCGGTGGACCGGCTCTATCGCGGACTGCCGGTTCGCGGCGTGCGAACCGAGCTAAGTATGGACAGCGATGGCTATCTGGGCGAAGGCGATCTGTTTCTGTTCGCCTCAATACTCAATGAATTCTTCTCCCTCTACGCCAGCCTCAATTCCTATCACGAACTGGAAGTCAAAAGTACCAACGGAGAGCTTTACCAATGGACACCACGCATGGGGCAAAAGCCCCTGCTCTAAACGAGCTGAGCCGCGGCATTCGCGAGTACAGCCTGTTTCAGGGTGTGCTGCTGGTGCTCGACTGCTTGCGCAAGGAGCATCCGGATCTCGATGACATCCGTCTGTATCAGATGATCGAATTCCAGGCCAACCCGAGCATGGGTTTCCCCGGTAGCGATATCGAGCGGGTGGAGTATTTTCGCGAGAACGGCAAGCTACGTGCGCGGCTACGGGTCAATCTGATCAGCCTCTTTGGCGCTGGCTCGCCTTTGCCAGCGTTCTATGGCGAACAAGCCCTGGGAGATACTGCCGAGGGCAACCCCACCCGGGACTTTCTCGACCTCTTCAATGATCGGTTGCAGCGCCTCCTGCTGCCCATCTGGCAGAAATATCGCTACTACTCGCGCTTTGCCGGTGGCGCACGTGACCCCTTTTCATCACAGCTGTTTTCCCTGATCGGCCTGGGTGACGACGCTATCCGGGACGAGCACGAGCTGAACTGGAAACGGCTACTTCCCTATTTGGGTCTGCTCAGTCTGCGTGTGCAGTCGGCAGCCCTGATTGAGTCGGTACTGCGTTATTACTTCGTCCATGCCTCAATGCACATCGAACAGTGCGTTGAGCGTCAGGTGACCATCCATGAGGATCAGCGCAACCGGCTCGGGCTGGCCAACAGCGCCCTGGGCGAGAGCCTGGTGCTGGGCCATGAAGTACGCGACCGCAGCGGCAAATTTCGCGTACACATCCAACAATTGAGCTGGGAGCGTTTTCACGAATTTTTACCCTCAGGCACCGGCTACGGATCACTGTGCGCCCTGATACGTTTCGCCCTGCGCGACCCACTGGACTACGACATTCGTTTGCAGTTGCGTTCGGACGCCATTCGAGAGCCCCGGCTGGATGCCGCGACACCCTGTCTGCTCGGCTGGACCAGCTGGCTCGGCTGCGGTAATGCCGACGCTGCGGTCACCCTGAGCAGCCAACCCCATCAAGGATCGATAACCCCATGATCAACATTGATCTGCAACAACTGGTGCAGGCACTTGACCCGGCCACCCGTCAGGACCTGGAAACCGCGGCCCAGCGCTGCGTCACTCGCAGCGGCACTCAGGTACTTGTAGAAGATTTGATGCTTTGCCTGCTAGAGCGTACAGACAGTCTGCTCAATCGGGCCCTGTCTGATGCCGAGTTGGAACCCGGCGATCTAGCCGAAGCCTTGCAGCCACTCCAGGAAGACAGCGCCTCACGCAATCCGGCTTTTTCACTGGAGCTAGTGCAATGGTTGCAGAACGCGCTACTGGTAGCCAATCTCGAGCTCGGACGGACACATGTCGATCAAGCGGCCCTAATCCTTGCCCTGCTGCGTGATCCCTCCCGTTACGCCGGCAGCCATCTTTATCCCTTTCTAACGGCGCTTAACGCCGAGCGGCTCCTGGGCTTTGCCCGAGATACCAGGGCGCAGACTCAGAGTGCGCAATCACCTGCAGGTCCCGCCTCGGCGCTCGAAAGCTTTACCCACAACCTGACCCAACGGGCAAGAGAGGGAAAGCTGGATCCGGTCCTGTGCCGTGATGTGGCTATCCGCCAGATGGTTGATATTCTCGCACGCCGGCGCAAGAACAACCCGATCGTGGTAGGCGAAGCCGGGGTCGGCAAGACCGCGATCGTCGAAGGTCTGGCGCTGCGTATCGTCGCTGGCCAGGTACCGCAAACACTACAGGGCGTGGAGTTGCGCTGCCTGGATTTGGGCCTGCTGCAAGCCGGGGCCAGCATAAAGGGCGAATTTGAAAAGCGCCTGCAAGGGGTGATCAACGAAGTCAAAGCCTCGGTCACACCAATCATTCTGTTCATCGACGAAGCTCACACCTTGATCGGTGCTGGAGGCCAGGCAGGCGGCGGCGACGCGGCAAATCTGCTCAAGCCCGCCTTGGCACGCGGTGAACTCCGCACGATCGCCGCTACCACCTGGAGCGAATTCAAGCGCTACTTCGAGAAAGATCCGGCCCTGGCCCGACGCTTTCAGCCCGTGCAATTGCAAGAGCCCACCGTGGACGAGGCCGTGACCATCCTGCGTGGCCTGACCTGTGGGTATGAAAAAAGCCATGGTGTCTACGTGCGCGACGATGCGGTTGTCGCCGCGGCCGAGCTATCGGCCCGTTACATCACCGGACGCCAGCTCCCCGACAAGGCAGTGGATGTGCTGGATACCGCATGCGCGCGGGTAAGAATAAGCCTTGCCGCCGCACCGGAAAAACTGGACACGCTGCGCAATCAGATCGCCGAGCAAGAACGCCAGCAGCAGGCACTATTGCGGGACTACCAATCGGGCCTGGCTGTCGAGACAGCAATGCTAGATGAACTGGAGACCATGCTGGTTCAGGCGCGCGCCGAAGAACAGGGATTACAGGATCGCTGGGATTTGCAACGCCGACTAGCCGAGAAACTGCTGGAGATACGAGGCCTGTGTGCAGAAGCTCGGCTCGATGGGACGAAAGCCAAAGCTACCCTGGAAGAGTTGCAAGGTCAGCTCAAGGCCACACAACGCGAACTACATCAGGCCCAAGCTGAAGAGAGACTGGTCAGCCACGAGGTATGTCCGCGGCTAATCGCCGAGGTCATCAGCCACTGGACAGGCATCCCTTTGAGCCAACTGGCCCGCGAGCACAACGCTAGCGTCGCCCGGTTCGCTGAGAACCTGGGAGCCAGGCTGCTTGGTCAGGACCAGGCTATCGAGGCCCTGGACCGTGCCATGCGTGCCACTGCGGCAGGCCTTAACCGCAGGGATGCGCCAGTGGGTGTATTTCTGCTGGTCGGCCCCAGCGGGGTAGGCAAGACCGAAACAGCCCTCGCCCTGGCTGACCTGCTGTATGGCGGCGAGCGCTTCCTCACTACCATCAATATGTCCGAGTTCCAGGAAAAACATAGTGTTTCGCGTCTGATCGGCGCGCCACCGGGCTACGTCGGCTTTGGTGAAGGCGGTATGTTGACCGAGGCAGTGCGCCAGAAGCCCTACTCAGTGGTACTCCTGGACGAGGTGGAAAAATCCGACCCCGACGTAATGAATGTGTTTTATCAGATCTTCGATAAGGGGATCGCTAATGACGGAGAGGGTCGGGAAATCAATTTCCGTAACACGCTTATCCTGATGACTTCCAACCTGGCCAGCGAGCAAATCTTGAGCCTGTGCCATAACGGTCAGCGCCCCCCGGCAGAACAGCTCGAGCAGGCGATCCAGCCGACGCTTAGTCGACATTTCAAGCCAGCTCTGCTCGCACGCATGCACGTAGTGCCCTATTACCCTGTCGCCATTGGCGTAATGCGCGAGTTGATAACTCTGAAACTCGCACGCTTCGCTCAGCGCCTGCACGATCGGGATGTGGAATTCACCCACTGCACTGCACTGGTCGAGCATTTCGCGGATCGCTGTATCCAAGGCGAAACCGGTGCACGCCTGATTGATCGGCTGATTGACCAACAGTTGCAACCTTTGGCGGTAGATAGACTGCTATCCGCGATCGCGAGTGGAGAACGACTGGAGCGCGCCCATGCCACGCTCAATGGCGAAGGAGTCGTGACCTGTGAATTTGCCTGATAGCTCGCCTGTGTTTACGCAGATGCCCGACCCGCTAAGGTATGCCCAGGCGTTGTTTGAGCGTTACGCCCTGCTGGCCGGCATGACCAATCGCGACCGTCTGTTGAGCGGCCTTGTGGAAGCGGTAGCACTGCTTAGCGAATCCCAACTCAGCCAGCTCTACCTGCTGGACGATACCCATACGCGTCTTACCCTCTGCGCTGAGTACTGTGAGGGTGAGCTGCAGCCCCTGAGATCTGCCAGTGTACCCAGCGACTACACCGATGCTCACCTGCTGCAATACTGCCTGTGCCAGGACCAGACGCTCAGTCTGGCGTCATTGGAAAGTAGCCTGTTCGTCACCGACTTTCTGCCAACAGCAAGCAAAGCCTGGCGGAGCCTGCTGTGCCTGCCGTTGAAAAACGATCAAGGCCATGTGATCGGCTTGCTGCTCTGGGCCAGTCAACGCATAGGGGAGATGAAACATTACAGCGACTCCCTGGGCCACCTCGGCAATTTTGTCGTGACCCAGCTGCAGATGTTGCAAAACCTGCGCTCACGCCCGATTGACGAACCTCAAGCCAGCCTTGCCACCAAGGCAATTCCCCGCGGCTACGGGTTGATCGGTGACAGTCCGCCCATGCGCTCTGTCTATCAGCTGATTGGCAAGGTATTGCATACCCCGGTCAGTGTCCTGGTGACCGGCGAAACCGGTACAGGTAAGGAATTGGTTGCACGGGCCATTCATGATTGCGGGTCCCGGCGCAGCCAGAACTTTGTGGTGCAAAACTGCGCATCAATACCCGACAACCTGCTCGAGTCCGAGCTGTTCGGCTATCGCAAGGGTGCTTTCAGTGGCGCCGATACCGATCGGCCAGGCCTGTTCGATGCGGCTGACGGCGGCACGCTGTTTCTCGACGAGATCGGTGATATGCCGTTATCTCTGCAGGCAAAATTGTTGCGCGTACTCCAGGAGGGCGAGGTACGGCCGCTGGGGAGCATGAAGACCCACAAGGTGAATGTGCGGATTATTGCCGCCACGCATTGCGACCTCAGAAGCAGAGCCGAACGCGGCTTGTTCCGCGAAGACCTGTTTTACCGCCTGGCCAGTTTTCCAATCGAACTGCCACCACTACGTGATCGAGGCAATGACATTCTGCATCTGGCCCGTCATTTCTCCGCCAACGCCTGCGCCTTTCTTGATCGACCTGCCTACCGCTGGACCGACCCCGCCCTGGAGCAACTGGCCGCCTATACGTTTCCGGGTAACGTCCGCGAATTGAAAGGGCTGGTCGAACGGGCAGTGCTGCTCTGTGAAGGAAATGAGTTGCTTGCCGAACACTTCAATCTCGATATCAGCCCCACCAGTAACGTCCGATTAACCCTGCGCGAGCGGATGGAAAGGGTTGAGCGCAACCTGTTGGTCGATTGCCTGCGCAAGAACCTCGGCAACCAGACAAGCGCAGCTAACGAGCTCGGACTGCCACGTCGCACCCTGTTGTATCGCATGCAACGCCTGAACATCAGTCCTGCCGAGCTGAAGCTCGCGAGGGAAAAGCTGCATGCCCAGTCTGCTACCTGATCACCCAAACCTGGCAGTAACCGCCATACCGTACCCGAGGAAAACCATATGAAGTACGCAACGCTGTGGTCCACCGCCCTGCTCATGCTCGCCATAAATCTGGGCGGCTGTTCAGCGAATCATAAATTCAATGATGACGAGTACCGCCCCCTGGGTGAACCCAAAGCAACGCGTGACGAATGAACGCAAGGAGCACTGCAGCATGGAACTGATAATGGATCTGGTCGGTCAGCCGCAATTCGTCACCAACTCGCCTGTGAGTAAGACGTTCAGGCAAGCTGGCGGCATGATTGGCCGGTCAGAGGAATGCGATTGGGTCATCCCCGATCGCAAGCGTGTGGTCTCCAGCCGCCACGCGGAGGTGAGCTTTCAGGAAGGCTCGTTCTATCTGACCGATACCAGCAGCAACGGCATCCTGCTCAAGGCTACCAATACACCGCTCCCCAAGGGTAAACCACAGCGCATCGAACATGGCGCTCTGTATTCCTTTGGCGAATTCGATATCCGCGCACGGATTATCCAGGACCCGGCTGTATTCAGTCAGGACTTCGGCAAGCCGCAGCACGCTGGCAGCATCATTCCTGATGACGCCTTTCTCGACCTTGACCCACTTGCCGCCCTTGATCAGCAGGAGCAGCTCTATGCCCAATCAGAGGAGCTGGATCTGCTGAATGACCATAGCGGTCGAGAGAGCTCACAACCCGAGGATCATGCACGCGTCGATATGGTCAACCTGACCGTGCCGGAACTGATAGAGCCTCCCAAGCCCCCTACTCGACCTCGCCCAGCCCCGGCATCGATTCCCGAGCACATGGCCGACACATTCTGGACTCAGTTCAGTGAAGCGCTGGGTATTCCGCTGGACGATATGGACGAAGCCCAGCGCCAGGCAATGGCGCTGCGCTGCGCCCGGCTGCTGCGTCAGAGCGTAGGGAGTTTGCAGCAGAGTTTGCGTAACCGTAACGAGCTCAAGACAGAACTCAAGCTGGCCAACACGAGCACTGAGAGCGCCAGCAATAATCCACTGTCGTTCAGCGCTAGCGCCAATCAGGCTCTGAACGCGATGTTGCGCCCCGGCGTAGCCCGGCAGATGCCGCCGGAGCAAGCGGTCAACCGGGCTTATCGCGACTTGCAGGCTCATCAGGTTGCACTAGTTGCGGCTAGCCGGGCAGCGGTCAAGGGCATTCTCGAACACCTTTCCCCGGAGCAGTTGACCCTGCGGTTTGAGCGCGAAAGTAAATCCCGCATAAGCACAGCAGGTGGTCGATGGCGTGCCTATACCAAGCTGTACCAGTCCCTGCAACGTGAAAACGACTGGAGTCAAACACTGTTCACCCGTGATTTCGTAACAGCCTACGAAGAACAGATTCGCCTGATCGCGACTCTCAACACCGACCTTCAAGGATGATCCACATGACACCCTCTAGCGTAGTAGCGCTCGGTATCTGCCTGCTTGCCTTGGCAGGTTGCTCGACCCTCTCCCCGTACTCGGATCTGACCAAACTCGATCTGACCCTTGAGGGCAGCGCCGAACTCAACCCGGACCTCAGTGGCCGACCTTCACCCATTGTGTTGCGCTTAATGGCGCTCAAGCACCCTGTCGCCTTCGAGAACTCAGACTTCTTCTCCCTTTATCAGCGCCCCCGCGAGGCCCTGGCCCCGGACCTGCTTACTGTGGAGGAGCTGGAGCTACGTCCGGGCGAAATCCGTGAACTGAAACTCTCTGTGGAAGAAGGCACACGTTATGTCGGCGTCGTAGCGGCCTACCGAAATCTGCCAGAAACCAGTTGGCGGTTTGTAATACCAGTCGAAGAACAAGAGGCCACACAGATAGCGCTCTCTCTGGACGACAAGGGTATCCGGGAACTCCCTGCAGCAGAGCATGACAAGCGCAAGGACAGGGACTGAACCATGGGTAATCAGAAAGTTGTCTGGCAGGAAGGAATGCTCCTGCGCCCGCAGCATTTTCAGCAGAGTGATCGTTACCACGATCATCAACTCAAGGCTCGCACCTGCCGCTTGAACCGCTTTGGTTGGGGATTTTTCCATCTGGAAATCGATACCCAATTTCTTGGCATGGGTAAGCTGGTCATCAGTGAGGCTAGCGGCGTTCTGCCCGATGGCAGCCTGTTCGAGATCGGCAACGGGCGAGAGCCGCTGGCCATGGACGTGCCCCCCAATACCAGTAATACCCCTGTCTATCTGGCGTTACCTCTGGTCACTGGCAATCACGTCGAAACCCGGCGCATGGAACAACGCGACGTGCTCGCCCGCTTCACCGCCCAGGAGATTCAGGTGGCCGACTCCAATGCCGGAGACAGCAGCAGCGGCCAGGTAAGCTGCGGACTGCCCGACTTTCGACTTCTGTTAGGCGAGCAGCACAACGAGAACGCTTATGTGAAGCTCAGGGTCTGTAATGTGCTGGACACCACACCCGACGGCGTGACCAGTCTGGATCCGGAGTATGTGCCCGCCTGGCTATATTTTCATTCCAGCGCCTTTCTCCAATCGTGTCTAACCGAGGTGATCAGCATGCTAGCTCACCGCGGCGACATCCTGGCAGAACGTATCCGCGCCACCGGCAAAGTTAACGGTGCCGAAGTCGGCGACTTCATGATGCTGCAATTGATTAACCGCTTCGAACCGATACTCCGGCACCTTCAGAGCGTTGACCAGCTACACCCAGAGCACGTGTATCGCGAATTTCTTGGCTTGCTCGGTGAACTCTCGACCTTTGCCAGCGAGAGCAAACGCCCTCGCCTGGATAGCCGCTACCAGCATAACGATCTGGGCCAGAGTTTCCGGAAGTTGATGGAAGCCATACGCGAGGTTCTATCCATGGTGTTGGAACAGCACGCCGTGGAGCTTGCCCTTCAACAACGCCAATATGGCATCCAGGTCGCACCGTTGCAGGATCACAAACTGCTCGGCAGTGCATCCTTCGTGCTGGCGGCGAGCGCCGATTGCGATTCTGAAGAGCTGCGCCGCCGACTGCCCTCGCATCTGAAAATCGGACCGGTAGAACGCATACGCCAACTGGTCAACCTGCATCTGCCGGGTATCAAGGTCAAGCCGCTGCCGGTCGCACCGCGCCAGATCCCCTTCCATTCGGGCAAAACCTATTTCGCATTGGATCTCAGTGCCGAAGAGCTATCCCAACTGGAGCGCTCAGGCGGTTTCGCCTTCCACGTGTCCGGGGACTTCTCCGGGCTTGAGCTAACTTTCTGGGCCATCAGGAGTTGAACGCATGATCAGGGAAATGGAATACAGCCAGGACGACCACACTGTCATCCTTAATCGCCATGGAAGCGCACCGGCCCAGAGCTCGCTTACTGACTTCGCCCCCCCTCCCCAGACGCTCGACAAGCTCGAAGAGCGTATGGTGTATGCCGCTCGCCTGCGGCCTACCGAGGACGTGAACCTGGGGATCAACCCACTGGTTTCAGTTGCCTCAGCGCTGCTTTCGGAGATTGTGCGGCTACAACAGAGCTACGAGCACGAGGATCTTTACATCCTCAAGGATCGCCTGACGTCCGAAATCAAGCGCTTCGAGCACCGCGCCCTGCAAGAGGGCGCCGAAAGCAGCCAGGTCATGGCCGCACGTTACGTGCTTTGCACCGCACTGGATGAAGCCGTGGTCACCACCCCCTGGGGCAATGAAAGTCAGTGGTCGCAGATGAGCATGCTCAGCAGCTTTCACAACGGGACGTTCGGCGGCGAGAAGTTTTTTCAGCTGCTGGAGCGACTGTCTCGAGACCCAGTGAAGCACCTGCCCATGCTTGAGCTTATGTACATCTGCATGTCCCTGGGGTTCGAGGGCAAATACCGCGTACTACCGAGGGGCATGCTGGAACTGGAGAGTATTCGCGACAGCCTGTATCGCCAGATTCGACAGCTCAGGGGTGACGTGCCTCGGGATATCTCGCCCCACTGGGAAGGCCTGCGTGAAAACCGACGTCGCCTGGTGCGCATTATCCCCTGGTGGCTGATCACGCTTTTTACCCTGATCTGCCTCGGTGTGATCTACGGGGTATTCACCTGGATGCTCAATGAAGAGCGCGCAAGTGCCATCGCCCCGTTCGAAGAAAGTCTGCGAACAAACCAGAGCATCGACAGAACAGCACCAGCGGCTGATTCCAATGCCTTGTCAGGGATGAACTGAAATGAAGAACTTTTTTATCAATGTAGGGCGGTTTTTCCGGCGCAACTGGGTATGGAGCCTGTGTCTGGTCCTTGTTTTGGCCTTGCTGGTCTGGTTTGTCGGTCCTTTGCTTGCGGTTAATGATCACCGATTCTGGGCGTCATCGAGCAGCCGCCTGCTGACCATCAGTCTGCTGTTTCTGACCTGGGGTCTGACGATGGTATTTGTCAGTTGGCGCGCCAATGTACGCAAGAAAGCCGACGAAGAGGACGAAGATTATCAAGAACGCCAGCAACGTGAGGAGCTGTTGATCGAGGAACATCTCGCGCTGCACAGCCGCTTCCGCGATGCGCTGCGCACCCTGCGGCGATCCAGCCTTTATAGCGGACACAGCGACCGCCGCCGGCGGGAGCTTCCCTGGTACCTCGTGCTGGGTCCGGAGGGCGCAGGTAAAACCAGCCTGTTAGACTTTTCCGGCCTGGAATTCCCCCTCAACAAGGGCGACAAGCAGCGCCTCACCCGGGATGTCAGCAGTACACATTATGCCGATTGGTACTTTGCCGAGCATGCAATTCTGATCGACACCGCTGGCCGCTATCTTACCCATGATAACCCCCAGGTGGACGCTGCCGGCTGGCAGAGCCTGCTGGGATTGCTCCGCAAGCGTCGTCCGCGACCTCTCAACGGCATCCTCATCACCATTCCGGCTGGCATGTTGATGCAAGGTTCGGAACTGGAGCTGGAGACCCTGGCCCGCCAGACCCGTCAGCGACTGCACGATATCAACCAGCGTCTGGGTGCCGATGTCCCGGTCTACCTGGTCATCAGTAAAGCCGACGAACTGGCAGGCTTTAATGAGTTCTTCGATCAGATGTCGCGGGAGGAAAGCGATCAGGTTCTCGGTGTCAGCTTCCGTAAGGGCCAGAACAGCACGGACGTGCAGGTCGTACGCCAGGAATTCGAAGAGCTGATGCATCGCCTTAACAGCCAGGTAGTGATGCGCATGCATCAGGAGCGCGACACCCAGCGCCGTGGGCGCATTCTTGATTTCCCGCTGCGCCTCGGCCAGATCGAAGAGCGGCTGGGTTTGTTCATCGAGCTGGCCTTCTCCGGTAATCGCTACCAGAGAGCCAGCCAGCTACGCGGCTTCTACCTTACCAGCGCGCCCCAGGTCGTCGATAGTACGCGAGTTCAGCACGGATCCCTGGGGCAGGCACCGAGCAAGGCTCGTGGCAGCTTACCCGCATTCCATGCCAGCCACGGACGCTTCATCCACAACCTGCTTAGCCGCGTCATTTTTCCGGAGTCGGACCTGGCCGGCCTTGATCAGCGAGAGGTGCGCCGTATCAATTGGGGACAACGGACCTTGTATACCGCCGCACTGGGCTGCCTGATCATACTCGGCGTGGTATGGGGCAACAGCTTTTCCAGCAACCATAAGGGACTAGAGCGTTTGCAGAATATTGGTCAGGCCCTGAACAGCCACAAAAGTCTGCTCGGTGAGGAAGACGACGCACTGGGTATCCTGCAGGCCCTGGATATCAGCTATGCCGCTAACAAGATATTCCCACCCCAGGACCAGGTCGCATGGACCCGACGCGGAGGGTTGTATCAGGGTGAGATAGTCGCTCCAGCTTTGCATGCCGCCTATCGCGAGGATCTGGAGCGTTTGCTCTTGAACCGTGTCGGCCTGCAACTGGAACAACAGATTATCGACAATCTCGCCAACCGCGAGAGTCTGCTGGGAAGTCTGCGCGCCTACCTGATGCTGAATATGGAAGATCGCCGGGATCCCGTATTTCTGCAGGACTGGATGGCTCGGGACTGGTCGCTTCGCTACAGTGGTAATACCGAAGCACAGCAAGGCCTCAATCAACATTTTGCCCGGCTGCTCAGCGACGATTTCACAGCCTATGCGCTGGATGACAACCTGGTAGCCAATGCGCGGGCAGAACTGCGCAGCGAGTCGCTTGCAACTGTGGTCTACCGCATGATGCGAGAACAGGCTGCCAGCCTGCCCGATTATCGGCTAGCTCAGCACATGGGACCCCAGGCTTCCCTGCTGACCAGCAATGACAACATCATTCCCGGCTTCTTCACCCGTGATGGCTACAGTCAGACATTCATGGCCGAGGGAGGCGAGTTGGTTCGCGAAATCCTGAGGGACAACTGGGTACTCGGGGAGAGCGATGAGCTAAGCGTGGCTGACCTCAACCGCCTGATGGTCGAAATGGAACAACTGTACTTCGAAGATTATGCCGAGCGCTGGTCCGACGCTCTCTCCCGTTTACATATCCAGTCTCTGGGTAGCGCAGACGACGGCGCTAAACAACTGACCGGCCTTACTGCAGCAAGCTCACCTTTACTGATGCTGCTCACTCAGGTGCGCGAAAACACCCTGCTCGCGGGTATGCTGGACTCTGATGTATCGGCCAAGGATCTGACCGGCGCAGCTCAGTCTGCCGGAGTGTCGTTGGGACGCAAAGGCCGCCTGGCGGCCATGGCCGCCGAGGAAGTGCAGTCGGCGGCGGCGCAAAGTCTGCCAGCCAACGCACGCAAGAACCTACAGCGTCAGTTCGAGCCATTGCATCGTTTACTCGATGAACAGGGCGCACCCGGTCCTGAACTGACCAGTACGATGCAGGCACTGGACGGACTGAAACAGCAGCTGACCACGCTGGCTCAGGCCAGCGTACCTGAACAGGCCGCTTTCAAGATGGCCAAGGCGCGGATGGAAGGTCGCCGCGACGCTATCAACCAGCTGCGCGTCAGCTCCAGTAACCTGCCCCAACCCATCGGGGCCTGGATGGAAAACCTGGCCGAAGATAGCTGGATGCTGGTATTGGGTGACGCCTACACCTATCTCAATCAGCGCTATCGCAGTGAACTCTTTAACTCCTACAGCAACTCCCTTGGCGAACGCTATCCGTTCGTAACCGAGAGCGAAAGCGATGTGGTATTGGCGGATTTCCGCGAATTCTTCAGAGAACAAGGCACAGCTGACGCGTTTTTCGATAGCTACCTGAAAGCCTTCGTAACCGACAATAGCGGTGCATTCAGTCTGCGCTGGGTGGATGGACGCGCCCTACCCCTCTCGCGTGAGTTCCTGGCCCAGATGGACAAGTTGCAAACCATTCGCCGCAGCTTCTTTGCCGAGAACCCCAACGAGCCACAGATTCTTTTCAAGCTCGAGCCGCACTCCCTTGACTCCAGCCTGGGGCGTGCCAGCTTCCGGTTCGGGGCCCAGAGCATGGAATATCGTCACGGCCCGATCATCCAGACATCGTTCCGCTGGCCAGCAGACAACGGCGAGGGCCGAACCAGTCTGACCGTGGAAGATCTGGGTGGGCGGCGCGTCGGTATCGAGCAGAATACTGGGCCCTGGTCGCTGTTCCGCCTGCTCGACATGATGGAGGTCGCACATCATTCAGATCGAGATGTATTGATGCTCAAAGCTAATCTCGGCGGCTTGCGGGCCAATTATCTGCTGCACAGCCAGCGTTCGCCGAACCCCTTCGACCTGAGTCTGCTGCGCAACTTTAGTCTCCCGGCCCGCCTTTGATGACTCAGATAAAGACTTACTGGCAGAGCGCGGCGCGTACCGATCGGGGCAAAGTACGCGCACGTAACGAGGATGCCGTGCTAGCGCTCCCCGAGCGGGGTCTCTGGCTCGTCGCTGATGGCATGGGCGGGCACCAGAACGGCGCGCTCGCCAGTCGCCTGATTGTGGAAGAAATCGTCGAGCTGCCCATGTGTGGCGGCCTTGATGATCGACTGCTGGATATCCGCGACTGCCTGTATCGAGTCAACCGTCTACTTGGCCATGAGATCACCATGACCGCGGACAGGCCTGACAGCATCATGGGCAGCACAGTGGTGATCTTGCTCGCTCAGGGTGAGCGCGCGATCTGCGTCTGGGCCGGGGACAGCCGTTGCTATCTCTGGCGTAGTGGCAAGCTGTATCAGTTGTCGCGGGACCACTGTCTGATGCAGGAGTTGATTCATGAACAGCAAATAAGCCCCGACGAGGCCGCCAGCCATCCCTCAGCCAGGGCACTGACCCGGGCGGTGGGTGCCAGCGACGATCTGATGCTGGATATCGTCGACTTCACCATCTACCCCGGAGACACGCTGATGCTATGCAGTGATGGGCTCTATCAGGATCTGTCCCGCGACGATATCAGCCAAGCTCTCAGCCTGGAGTCGACCGAGCGCGCGTTGCAAAGGTTATTTCGTCAGGCCCTCGGCGGCGCCGCCCGCGACAATATCAGTGCCATCGTAATCCGCCCATGAGAACTTCGGAGCCCCTATGATCGAGTCCGCTCAACAGCCCTCTTCCGTCCTCACCCGATTGGCCGAAAGCCATAAGAACCCGGCAGCGAATGACAAGGCCATGCGTGCACGCGAATTGCCCGACCTACTCTGCAAACGCTACAAGATCGAACGCCTGCTCGGGGTCGGCGGAATGGGAGCCGTCTATCGCGCACAGGATCTGCTGCGCGAACAATACGGCGATCCCGATCCCTACGTTGCAATCAAGACGCTTAATGAAGAGTTTGCCGAGTATCCCGATGCCAATGCGTTGTTGTACACCGAATTTGCCCTGACCAGCCGGTTGCGCCATAGCAATGTGATCCGTCTGTACGCCTTCGATATCGACCCGGACAGCCAGCGCGCATTCATTACCATGGAGCAACTGAAAGGCCCCACACTGGACCAGCTACTTGAGCAGCATCCCGATGGCCTACCCTGGCTGGAGTTTCGCAGCATTGCACTACCGCTGCTGGAGGCTCTGGTCTGCGCCCATGACATGGGTGTGCTGCATGGCGACCTAAAACCCAGCAACGTGATACTCGCCCGCGACGGACTCAGGTTATTCGACTTCGGCCTTGGCCAACCGGTCAAAGGTCTTCTCAACAGCTTGCCTCGCCTGAGCCGCAAGCGGATTGCCGCCTGGACTCCTCGCTACGCCGCACTGGAATTACTCAACGGTGAACCCCTGACTACCAGTTCGGACATTTATGGTATGGCCTGCATACTCTACGAACTGTCCAGCGGGCTGCACCCTTACAGCCGCCTGACCGCCAAACAGGCGAAGGTCATGGAACAGGACAAGACCCTGCAGAAACCAGCGAAACTGCCAGCCCATTGCTGGCCAGCGCTGCGCACTGCTCTGGCCTTCGACAAAGAGGACCGGGAGATCGATGCTCAGGTCCTGCTGGACGCCTTTGCCGCGCCACAACCGGGTTTGCTCAAACGCATCATCAGGCGTCGCTCAGCTTAGAGTGATCAGCGTCTACGGCTGAATGTGGCGACCACTGATGTTGATTCAATGTTCCATTCAGGCACGATATCCGGCCATGGCCAGACCCGATTGCCGTCACGATCACTACCCCGCGACCTACCTCCCCCGTCATCCTCGCGAACGCGGGGATCCAAGAGGTCTCTCCTCCGGCGCGAACTCTTGTGTATACCTGAGCCTCAGAATGGATTCCCGCGTGCGCGGGAATGACGGGATAGGGGGAGCGCGGGAATGAGGAGGGAGGGAGTTAAGGCGGTGACTTGCTCGGGGACTCTGCAACTACCAGGTGAGTCGGGAGGGAATGAAGAGGTAGGTGGACTCAGGAATGGCAGGGAGCGGTGTCGGCCGCTCCCGTCATGTGTCTGGCCTAGTGGCCGCCCTCTTCGCGCATCATGGTCAGAATCTGGCGCTCCATGGCGGCATATTCGGGGTGGCTGCGCAGATCTTCTCGAGTGTTCACAGTACCGCTGGCTTTGAAGGGTGGATGAAGAATGGTCTTTACCCTCCCCGGATGACGCGAGAGAAACACAATCTGGTCGCCCAGCAGCAGCGCTTCCTCCACATCATGGGTCACCATCACCACGGTCATGCGTTCCTTGCGGATCACATCCAGCAGCAGCTCCTGCATCTGCCAGCGCGTCTCCGCATCCAGTGCGCCGAAGGGTTCATCCATCAGCAGCACCTTGGGTGTATTGGCCAAGGCCCGCGCCAGGGCGACACGTTGGCGCATACCCCCCGACAACTGGTGCGGATAAACATCAGCAAAGGCGCTGAGCCCTACCCGCTCCAGAAAGTAATCCACGGTACCTTCCTGCATGGCCAATACATCGCCATTCACCCGCAGGCCATAGGCAACGTTGTCACGCACCTTGAGCCATGGAAACGAGGTATAGCCCTGAAAGACCATACCCCGATCCCGATGCGGACCACGCACCGGTTCATCACCAAGGCTTACCTGCCCGCTGGATGGCCGCTCCAGCCCGGCCATCATCCGTAGCACAGTGGACTTGCCGCAACCGGACGGCCCAAGAAGAACGCACACCTCGCGTACCGGCACATCAAAGCTGACCCCTTCCACAGCCACCACCTGGCGACCATGGTCGGAGAACACCTTGCCTAGTTCGCGTACCTGCAAACCCTGATGACCTGCTTCAAGCTGCATGGCCGTTGCGCTCATTCTGCCTCCAGAGCCGCCTTCAGCGGAGCCAACTCCACACCCGTGGTCCAGTCGTGCTTGCCGTCAGCCAGCCCGAACTTCTGCCACCAGGCGTTAGTGGTATCCAAGTGCTCGACAATCTGGCCATTGGTCATGCCCAGGGGCAGCTCGCCCTCGGTCACGCCCATAAATCGACCAGCCTGCTCCTTGTCGAATACCATGATGCCGCCCTTGTAGATATCGCCATCAGAACCGATCACCATTTCCACATCGCTGACATCAAACTGGATAGCCTCGGCAATAATGCGGTTACCTTCCTCGGGATTGGCCTTCCAGAAATCCACCGCCTTGAAGTACGCGTCCATCGCCAGATTGGCTGCCTCGGGACGTTCACTCAAAAATGCCGAGCTCATGTACATGCCATCACCCAGCAGGGCCGTGCTGATCCAATCGCCCTGGCTGGAATCAGCCACTACGCGCGCACCGGGCATGTTTGCGAGCAACTGGCTACCAAAGGGTTCCCAGAGTTCAACAGCGCTGACGCTGCCACCCAGCATGGCACCAACGGCTTCATCCATGATCACGTTAACGAATTCCACCTGGTCGATGGCCACGCCGTTCTGTTCCAGCCAGATACCCATAAAGATTTGCGTGAGGCCACCCTCCATAACGGCGATCTTCTTGCCTACCAGATCCTGTGCATTCTCGATGCCCGGCGCGAGGATGATCTTGTCCGTGCCATAGGAAGGGTTGGTGTAGGTCACCAGCTTCACCGGTACATCCTTGTCCACCGCAATCGGGCCGTATTCGACCGTGCTCGAGGTGATGTCCAGTTGCCCGGCGCTCATCAGCGCGAAGCTCTCGTAGGGGTCCTCGATAATGCTGATATTCAGATCCAGGTCAGGTACCAGGTTCTTCTCCTTGGCGATAAACCAGAAGCCATACCCCGGCCAGGAGAACAGTGACACATTGACCTGCTCCTTTGCCTGAACCACCCCCGCCGCACACATCAGCGCCGCGCCCAGTACACAGCCCTTGGCTGCCCTGCTCAAGTCACTCAATTGCATGGTCGTTCTCCTAGTTGAAAAAATCCTAACCCAAAACCAAGATGGATCCCCGCCTTCGCGGGGATGACGGCGGGATAGCCGAGGCCCTCCCTGCTAATTCCCCCGCTGCCGCAAATACGGAAACATCAACCAGTGCAACCCGCGAAAGGCCAGATCACACAACAGCCCCAGCACCCCAATCACCACAATGCCCGCCATGATGTCGTCCACGTGCACAAAGCGCCGGGCGCGCATCATCATCGCGCCGATGCCATCGGTGGCCGCGACGATTTCGGCGATCACCAGATATGTCCAGCTCACCGCCAGCATCTGCCGGCAGGTATCGACAATTCCGGGCATCGCTGCCGGCATCACCACCGTCCAGAGAATCACCCGCCGTGGCGCTCCCAGGGTCTTGGAGGTCTCGATAAAGTCGGTCGGCACCTGCCGCACCACATCGCTGATCAGGGTGATCAGAAACCACACCACACCCAGAATCAGCAGCATCACCTTTTGTTCGTCACCGGTGCCCAGCCACATCAGCAGCAAGGGAATAAAGGCCGGTGCGGGCAGATAACGGAAGGCGGACACCAGCGGATTGAAGAACGCCGACACCACCGGAAAGGCCCCCATCAACACCCCAAGCGGCAGCGCAATGGCCAGCGCCACCGCAAAGCTGATACCGATACGCCGCAGACTGCTCCACACATCGGCAATGAATCCCTTCTCGAAAAACAATTCGCGCAGCGCCTCCAGAACCTGCAACGGCCCTGGGAACAGAGGGCTTGCCTGGCCATCAGCCGTAGCCGCTACATGCCACAACAGCACAAAACTCACCCACGCCAGCACCCCCAGTGCCAGTTTCAGGCCGGGGGTCACCGGCTGCTTGAAATCGAAATGCTCACCTACCGCAGCCAGAAACTCCCGCATCAAATCCTCCTCAGAATGCCGTCAGAAACGACAGGGCATTCACGCCCACCGCCTGACCATCACGCACGCTTTCGCGAACATCTACAGTGCCGTACTCCTCCGCCAGCACTCGCTCTACCCGGTGCTGGTGAAAGCTCTTGAGCTGTCCCCACACGCCCAGCTGCTGCGGGCACTCGCCCTTGTAGATCTCCTGATGAAAAGCCGGTAGTCGGTACCAGGCCATATTCGGCTTGGTGTGATGGGCGTTGTGATAGGAGAAATTCAGCGCCAGCAGATTCACCCACGGCAAGCGCTCGGAGAGCAGGTTGCTGTAGGTATTGGTCTCTTCGTACTCGCGGTTACCCTTGTACGGCGGCTTCTGGTCCGGCGTATCCAGGGTGTAGAAGATCTCGTAATTGTGCTGAAAACTGTCCATAAAGCGCAGGAACGTCAGGAACAGGCAGTACGCCAACGCATATCCCAACGCAGCCCAAGGGGCGAACCAGAGCACCAGGGCAAACAGGGTGAATCGAATCAGCGTCACGCGAATTACCCGACCGCGTTGGGCACGTTTGCTCTCGTAGATGAAGGGCGCAGCGATCAGCATCGCATGCATCAGCAACTCCACCGCCGGGATGTAACACCACTCCAGCGCGCGCACCGCCTTATGCAGACGCGGCCGCGCCAGCAACCAGGCGCGATAGTCGAAGGCCACCGGCTCGCAGTTATCCACATGATGGCGCATGTGCTTGTAACGCATGTCCTCATAGGTGCCGTAATGCGATCCGGTAATCACATTCATGCAGCGGCCGAGCACCGTGTTGTGCTCCACCTTGCGGCACAGTGCATTGTGGCCGCAGTCGTGAAGCAGATAGGCCGCAATCACCATGCCGTGGGCCACCGCCAAAATGCCCAGCGGTACACTCCACCAGGCCTGCAACAACAGCAGCGCCCAGCCACCGATATAGGTCAGCAGCACATAACCGATAGCCAGCGTGTTGGGCACCATGCCCTCGTCCCGCCAGATACTCTTGTAAACCTGCATTGCCAATGCCTCCTGTTGAAATGTGGGGTGATTACCGCTCCAAAAACCGATCCCGCTGCCGCAACGCAACCCACCGATTCATCTCCCACAAGTCCGCGATCGGCATGCCGGTAAACGGCAGTTTGTGCAGATAGCCATCCGGGCCGAACTCGGGGGTCATGGTGGTGTTCTTGTAGCCCTGGCGGGCCTGGGCGTTCCAGATCGCATCCCAGCAGCGCTCGTGAGACGCCAGTGCCTCTGCATACTCCGGCGCCCGCGGATGCGGCACCTGCGGTCCCTGGTCGTAGCCCACCCGGCTATGAATGTGATGGGCCTGCTCGGCCACCTCGATGATGGTATCCATCTCGCTGTCCATCAGCCGCTCGCAGACCACCACCCAATGGCTGAAATCACAGGTAATGCGCAACTGCGGCAATGCGCGCAGCACGTCGCGAGTCACCCAGGGATTGAAGAAGGAGCGACCGCGATGGGTCTCGAAGCTGCACAGCACGCCATGCTTTTCAGCCAGGGCATGGGCGCGGCGGAAGAAATCGATCTGCACGTCCAGCGGCCAGGCGTCGCAGCCGCCCATCACATTGCAGAAGCGCGGCTTGAGCAGCAGACTGCGCTCGATCTTGGCCTCAAGCGACGCCAGATGGTCTTCAGGGGTAGCGTGGCGGTCCGGTACGTAACTGCCTGTGGTGCAGATCTCGGCCACATAATCCAGACCATGGGTTGCCAGTACGCTGGCAAATGCATCCAGTTCTGCATCGTCATGGGGCGCAGGCGCCTCAATCCCGGCAAACCCGGCATCGACCGCAAGCAAGGCTGCTGCCTCAACAGAGCCCTCGTGCCCCCACAAGGTCTTGAATAAATCCAACTGCATAGCGCCTCCCCCGGCAAATTCATCGACCAGTATCAAAGCAATCGCCATGCCATATAGGTGCAACTTTGCATAGGTTACTGTTTTACATGCCAATCGGCATGTATACAGAAACAGAGAGGTCGCGACATCGAGGGAATCCTGCACCAGCTCGGAGCAGCCCGCACCACAACGTACCCGATGATTGCACGCCGCAGCACAATCAAGCCTAATACGGGAAACAGATCAGCAGGCTCGCAGGATGACCAAGCGCTACACCCTATCCCACCGCACCAAGGCCGCTGAGGCGATCTTCGTCATCGACAGCTTCTGGGCGCACATCTTTGCCGACACTGGTGTGAGCGATCTCAACTACTGCGATCTGTTCACCCAGATGTGGCTCAAACGCAAGGGACCGCCGCCTGCCAAAACGGATCTATACGCGCTGATGCCGAATATCAGCCGCCGCACCGCCGTCAAATATGTACAGAACGCCATAGACCGCGGGATGCTCGCCGAACAGGAATGCAACACCGACCGCCGCCTGCGCCTGGTCACCCTCACCCCCGCCGCAGCCAGCAAGGTAGAGCGCTTTCTGGATCATACGTGCAGTAGTTTCAGTGAGGTGGGGAAATAAAGCGCAGACAAGGCGAGCTTTAACTGTTTTGACACCAAACACGCACCATGTAATTATTTTGAATAAATATTAATGGTTTTGGTGGCAATCATGGGTGATCTGGTTGGTTATGCGTGGATTCAGCAAACGTTCGGCATCGAGCTTTGCCAGCCGCTGGTGACGGTCAGCACCATTGGGCCATCGAGAAAAACGATCGAAACAGACAGCGCCACCAGCGAGACGTATCAGAGTCACTACAAGCCTGAAGACACCTTATCGGGCCATCTAACCTTTGCACTTAAACGCGAGCCATTGAGTCTTGAGCTACTGTCTCGCTTGTTCAACCTGCTCGACCCGGCTCAGTTGATCGCCTGGATTCACGCCGAACCAACCGGTCAGTATGCTCGCAGAGCCTGCTTTCTCTACGAGTGGCTGACGGACAGAGAGCTCGATCACCCGGGAGTGACTCAGGGAAATTACGTCAGCCTTCTCGACGACAAGAGGTACCTGCTAGCCTCCTCGGTAACAAAAAACCCCAGGTGGCGCATCAACGATAACCTGCCCGGGGATAGGTATTTTTGTCCAATAGTTCGCAAAACTGATCCAATAAAAAGCATCGAGTCATACGACATCGCTTCGGCCATCGACGACCTCGGAGCCGAATTTGGTCAGGAAATTCTTTTGAAAAGCGCTGTGTGGCTGACCATCAGAGAGAGCAGATCAAGTTTTGCCATTGAGCACGAACAAAATGAAACAGATCGCATCAGGCGCTTTGCCAGCGTAATGGAAGATCAATGCGGGAGACTGGATGATCCATTTTTGCCCGCAACCCTTGTCAGTCTGCAAAAAGAGATTCTGGGTCCGAATTCGCTATCTTATGGCGTGCGCCGGTCCCCGGTCATGGTCGGGGAGACACGGGCATACGACAACATCATTCACTATCTTGCGCCACATTGGGATGACCTCCCTCGCATGCTGCAGGGCCTGGCGGCTTTTGAGCACAAGACACGAGGGCAGAGCCCCCTGCTACGCGCTGCTGTCCTCTCCTTCGGGTTTGTGTACATACACCCCATGTCGGATGGCAACGGCAGGATATCCCGGTTCTTCATCAACGACTGCCTGCGTCGCGACGGAGCGCTTGCGTACCCCTATATCCTGCCTGCCTCTGTGGTCATGCAGGACAAGTCATTCCGGCCGCTCAACTATGATCAGGCACTGGAGGTATTCTCCAGACCACTGATGCGAGCCATCAGAAATGACATACATTCTGATCCCGGAAATACCATGTACGGAGCCGACGGTATTCCTTACGACATTCAGTTTTCCAGATACGTTGAAACCAACAGCGCTTGGCGATACATCGACCTGACCCGACAGACAGAGTATCTGGGAAAGGTGATAAAACAGACCATTGAATCTGAAATGCGGGCAGAAGCAAAAACCCTGAAGTCCCATGCCACCGTCCGACTCGAGATCAAAAGCATCATAGAAGGGCCTGATGCTGTAATAGATCGGATAATCCGTTCGATCCGTCAATCAAACGGAGTGGTTTCGAATAAGCTCAGGAAAGAATATCCGCTACTGGAAGATGTCGAGATCGCCAGCAGCGTCATCGAGGCAGTCAAACGTCACATGCCATGGTAGTAGCGGTCGCCCGACCGCGAAGCAGAATGCACGGCGGCCCAGCCCATTCGCGACGGGGCCGTCGCTCCCACAAAAATCCTACCCTTTGGGGTTAAATCCCCCCAATAGCCTCAACCAGCTTGGCCGTCTCACGCTCCATCAGCACCTCATCCCCGCGGCTTTCGACGTTCAGGCGAATCACCGGCTCGGTATTCGAGGCACGTAGATTGAAACGCCAATCCGCATAGCAGATGCTGACCCCATCGGTATGATCCACGTCCAGCGCAGCCGGCGCGTAGCGTTCTTCGATGGCCTTGAGCACAGTAGGCGCATCACTGACCGTCAGGTTGATCTCGCCGGAAGACGGGAACCGCGCAATGCGCTCGTCCACCAGTTCGGACATCGGCTTACCCTTCACGCACAGCAGCTCCGCCACCAGCAACCACGGGATCATGCCGCTATCGCAATAGGCGAAATTACGGAAATAATGGTGCGCGCTCATTTCGCCGCCGTAGGCTGCATCTTCTTCACGCATGCGCTGCTTGATAAAGGCATGCCCGGCTTTGGTCTGTACCGCCACCCCACCGTTTTCCTCAACCTGCTCCACGGTATTCCAGACCAGACGCGGATCGTGCACGATCTTGGCGCCCGCCTCTTTCTGCAGGAAGGCTTCTGCCAGCAGACCAACAATGTAGTAGCCCTCGATAAACCGGCCCTGCTCATCAAACAGGAAGCACCGGTCGAAATCACCGTCCCAGGCAATACCCATATCAGCACCGTGCTTGAGCACTGCGTCGCTGGTCAGACTGCGGTTCTCGATCAGGATCGGGTTGGGAATACCATTAGGGAAAGTGCCGTCCGGCTCGTGGCAGATCTTGATCAGCTCCACCGGAATGTTCAGCTTCTTGAAGGCCGCTTCCACGGCATCAATTGCCGGGCCTGCAGCGCCATTACCAGCGTTAACCAGCAGCTTCAGCGGGGTAAAGTTGGCCGGTTCGATGTAGCCCATCAGATGTTCAACGTAATCAGCACGGGTATCCACATGCTTGTAGCTGCCACGCTTGTCATCCGGTACAGACGGATCACGACCATCAACCAAGTCGAACGTCATGCCTTCAGCCAGGGTGCGGATCTCCTTCAAGCCCGTATCGGCGGAAATAGGCCGCGAGCCCTCGCGTACCAGTTTCAAGCCATTGTAATCGATCGGATTGTGCGATGCCGTCACCTCGATCCCGCCATCGACGCCCAGGTGGAAGGTAGCGAAATATACCTCTTCCGTGCCGGCCAGACCCAGATCCAGCACATCGACGCCCTCGTCACGCAGGCCATTGGTCAATGCCGTTTTCAGAGCCTCGGAGCTCTCACGCACATCACCGCCCAGGACGATCTGCTTGGGCTTGAGCCACTGGGCAAAAGCGCGGGCGATACGATAGGAGACGTTTTCATCCAGTTGCGTGCCAAGTTGGCCACGGATGTCATAGGCTTTGAAACAGGTGATCTCAGACATAAAATTCCATATAAGATTGATTAATCCATCGCGCCGCAACGACGCTCCCAGCAGGGCGCAAGTGTAACACTGCCAAACCCCGGTAATGCTGTACCCCAAAGTCAAAATGGATTCCCGCCTTCGCCCTCCTCCCCGTCATCCTCGCGAATGCGGGGATCCAAGCGGTATCTCAAACTGCACACTGACCCAGCAACAATCCATGAGGCCTAATGGATTCCCGCCTGCGCGGGAATGACGGGGGTGGGGCTGGACTTCCGAGTGCGCCCGCCACCTCGTCATCCTCGCGAACGCGGAGATCCAAGCGGTGCCTCAGACTGCACACTGACCCCTCGACAATCCATGAGGCCTTGAGGATTCCCGACTGCGCGGGAATGCCGCGGTTGAGGTTCCCGTGTTCCCCTGCCACCTCGTCATCCTCGCGAATGCGGGGATCCATTCTGACTTTGGGTTACCCCCGCAATATCCGCCTCACCAACCCCGCCGTAGAGCCATCGGTCTCACCACACTCGGCCCCACGTAATCGCGCCAGCGTATCCACCGCAATTTTCTTGCCCATCTCAACCCCCCACTGATCGAACGGGTTGATCTGCCATATCACCGACTGTACGAATACCTTGTGCTCATAAAGCGCAATCAGCGCACCCATACTCCGTGGCGTTAATTCATCCAGCAGTAGCGTCGTACTCGGCTGGTTGCCACGGTAGCGCTTGTTCGCCGTCAGGCTCTCGGGATCGGTCAGTGCCGCATCACCCAATGCCAGCAAGCGTGATTGCGCAAGGCAATTTGCCAGAGCCAGCTCGTGTTGGGCCGCCAGCTCAGGCGCCGCGTCATCATCCCGCTTTTCCTGGTAACGACGGGTCGGCATGATGAAATCGCAGGTCACCGCTTCGGTCCCCTGGTGCAGCAGTTGGTAAAACGCATGCTGCGCATTCGGCCCCACGTTGCCCCACAGGATCGGACAGGTTGCCCAGGTCACCGTCTCGCCACTGCGCGTCACGCTCTTGCCGTTGGATTCCATCTCCAACTGTTCGAGATAATGCGGTAGCTCCTTCATCCGCCCGTCATAGGGCAGAATCGCATGGGCGTTAATCCCCAGGATGTTGGTATTCCACACCCCTACCATACCCATCAGCACCGGCAAGTTATCCAGCCAGGGCGTATTCCGAAAATGCTCATCCATCTCATGGGCGCCGGCGAGCAGTTCGCGGAAGCCATCCATGCCGATACCTAATGCAATCGGCAGGCCAATCGCCGACCAAAGGGAGTAACGGCCGCCCACCCAATCCCAAAGGCGCATCTGATTCTGCTGGGCCACGCCCCATTCAGTCATCTTATCGACAGCAGAAGATACGCCCAGAAAATGACAATCCAACAATCCCTGGCGATTACCCAGTTGCCGTTGCAACCAATGTCGCGCCGTCTCTGCATTGCTCAGGGTATCGATAGTAGAGAAGGACTTGGACGAGATAACAAATAGCGTCGAATGCGCACTCACCCGCCCAAGCAACTGTGAAATCTGGCTGCCATCCATTGTCGATGCAAAGTGTACCCGCAGAGGAGAAGCGGTGGATTTGCGCGAATCAGCCAATGCTTCGGTCATCATCAGGGGGCCGAGATCAGATCCCCCCACCCCGATGTTTATCACATCGGTAATGACTTCCCCCGTAGCACCGCGCCACTGCCCTGCCCTGATCTGGTTCACGATGGCTTCCATGCGGTCGAGTTCGGTATGCACCCGCGCAACCACATCTACCCCATCTACCTGGCAACGGGCCTGAGCCGGCAAGCGCAGCGCCCAGTGCATCGCCGCGCGGCCCTCGCTGCAGTTGACGTGCTCGCCAGCAAACAGTCGCGCTATCCAGCCATCCAAATCCTGTTCGCGCGCCACATCCACAAGATGTTGCAGGGTTTCTTCATTTATACGTTGCTTGGACAGATCCAGCACCAGAGGTCCACATTCCCGGGTAAGACGCTCAAAGCGCTGCGAGTCCGCGGCAAATAGGTCAGCCAGGTGCCTTTCACGCAAATTGTCGCCATGCGCCAATAAAGCCTGCCAGCCCGCGGAGGCAGGCACACCCTTGGGAATACCAACACTCATCAGCGCCGCCCTATGCCGTAGTACTCGAAACCGCTTTCCTTCATGAACGAAGGATCCCAGACGTTACGACCATCCAACAGAACCGGTGTATTCATTACTGCCTTGAGCAGCGCGAGATCGGGACTCCAATACACCTTCCACTCGGTCACCAGCATCAATGCATCAGCCCCGTCGGCTGCCGCATAGGGGTCATCATGCAGCACCAGGTCATCGCGCTCGCCCGCCCACTCGGCCAACGCAGGCAGCGCGCGCGGGTCATGCACGTGCACTTCAACACCCTGGGCCCAGAGCGCCTCAAGCAGTTTGAGAGAGGGGGCATTATCAATACGGGTAGAAGTCGGCTTGAAGGCCACGCCCCACATCGCCACCTTGCGCCCGCGCAGATGCGTACCGTAGCGATCCCAGAGCTTGCGAAACAGCACCTCTTTTTGCCGCTCATTAATATGCAGCACCTCATCCAGCAGCTGCGGCTGCATACCACTGTGCTGCAGAGTGCTCGCCAGGCTCATCACGTCGCGGGAAAAGCTCTGGCCGCCAAAACCACAACCAGGATAAAGGTAGGCATCACCAATACGCTTGTCAGCGCCCATACCCTGGCGCACCCGGTCGATATCCACTGCCAGATTATCCGCCAGGTTGGCCATATCATTCATATAGCTGATGCGGGTCGCCAGCATGCCGTTGATCGCCAACTTGGTGAATTCCGCCTCCCGAGGCAGCATCAGCATTACTGCATCCCGGCGGCGATTGAACGGCCGCAGCAACTCATAAACCAACCGCTGCGCCCACTCCTCATGGGTACCCAGCAACCAGTGGTCGGCACGCATAAAACCTTCGAGCGCAACGCCCTCGGTCAGCAGATCAGGCAGACTGACAGCCGCACAGGTATTGTCAGTATTAGTGCAACGCCGTTCCAGACTGACCTGCAGCGCTTCAGTACTTCCTACCGGAAACGTCGACTGATTAACCACCAACCAGTCCCGCTTCGGCAGCAAGGGCAGCTCGTCCATTATCGAGTGCGCCCTGTCGAGGGCATCGGGGCTCAAGGCGAGCCATAACACGGTGCTTTTATTACCAGGCGGCTCATTCAAACCGGCAAATTGCAAACGCTGAGCGTCCATCTGCATAACAATCAGATCAGACAGACCTGGCTCCTGGTATGGACACTCCCCAAGACGCAGACGCTCAGCTAGCGCCGGTTCAGACACATGCAGGCACACCCGATTGCCGCTGGAAGCGAGCGCCGCTGCACTTACCAGGGCGCAAAGAGTATCGCCATATACATCAAGATCCATGCTCAGTACCTGTCGTTAACAAAACGCACTAACTCGCGCATCGCCTGCCTCGAAATAGCGCAGCCAGAGGTCACAATATAGCCCGTGCCTTGCCCTGGCGCCTCTCGCCAACCAACAAAGCATAACCATCTCCCCCTGCAACCTACTCATAACCAATGAAACAGAAGCAAAAAAAATCACCCTAATACGCGACCTTAGCCAAGTCATCCAAATTTCATCTTAACTCGGCACCCTTAGTCGGCGTAGAATGTGCATTGCTTTGCGCAACACCACAATCCGGCAGCCCGTTTTCAGGAAATTGACACTAAATCCTGTGGCGGTAGCGTGCCTGAAGCTCCATTTTGGCGCATAGCAGTAGCTTGACCGCACCATGTGTGGCCACTACATTCAAGAAGCTTAAAGGCGATACACCCGCCGCAACGCAGAGTCCAATCGTTACATGTTCAAATCCATCCTTGTCGTATGCGTCGGCAATATCTGCCGCAGTCCCATGGCAGAGGCCATGTTGCTGGATCAGTGCAGCGCAAAAGGCATTACCGTGGCCTCCGCCGGAGTGGGCGCACTGGTCGGCAAGCCGATGGACGCCACCGCGCTGGAAATCCTCAAGGAAAACGGCCTGGACCACCCCACCCACCAGGCTCGCCAGCTCACCCGCGAGATGGTTCACCAGTGCGACTTGATCCTCACCATGGAGCCGCGCCATGTGCACAATATCCTGCGTATCGCACCCGAAGCCCGCGGCAAGACCTTTCTGCTCGGCAAATGGCAATCCGAAAAAGCCATACCCGATCCCTATCGCCAGCAAAGACCCGCCTTCGAACATGTATACAAACTGATCAGCGAAGGCACCGCCAGCTGGTCAAAGCACCTGTAAATCCATTTAATTTTGAATGACTGCCAAAAGGCCTCCATGCAAAACAATACACCCCCGGTTCAAGACCAACGCGACGACGATGAAATTGACCTGCTCACCCTTCTGGGCGCACTAATAGATGGCAAATGGATCATCATCGGCTTCACTGTCCTGTTGGCGATCATCGGCGTGGCCTACGCCCTGCTGGCCACACCCATCTACCAGGCCAATGCCCTGCTGCAGATCGAAGAAAAAACGCCCAGCATGACCGGCCTGAGTGAAATATCAGAAATGTTCGGCAGCACCCCCGTAGCCGTCACTGAAATCGAACTGCTCAAGTCCCGCACCGTCATCGGCCAGGCGGTAGAGAACCTCAAGCTCGATATCGTGGCTGAGCCCAAGTACTTCCCCGGCATTGGCAGCTGGGCAGCCCGCCACTATGACCCCTATGAAGCAGGCGAAGTCGCAGAGCCCTGGCTAGGCCTGGATTCATTTGCCTGGGGCGGTGAAGAGCTGGCGATCTTCCAGCTGGAAGTACCACCCGGCTACCTGGGCGAAACACTGACTCTCACCGCGCAGGACACTGGCACCTTCACCCTTCACGACCAGGACGGCGTACTGCTCATAGAAGGCAACACTCTGGAGCAGATCGACCGCGACGGCTTCAAGATCCAGGTGCAGGCCCTGGCAGCCCGGCCAGGCACCGAATTCCTGGTCACCAAGCACCGCATGCTCAACAGCATTCTGGAGTATCAGGAAGAACTGGGCGCAAGCGAAAAAGGCAAGGACTCCGGCATCATCAGCCTGAACATGCAGCATGAAAGCCCGGCACAGGCCACACGTATCCTCGACGAAGTAAGCCAGCTGTACGTACTGCAGAACGTAGCCCGTAACTCGGCAGAAGCAGCCCAGAGCCTGGAGTTCATCCGTGAACAGCTCCCGGTTGTACGTCAGGAGCTTGAACGTTACGAAGAGGCCTTGAACGAATACCAGATCAGCACCCAGTCCGTAGATATCACCATCGAGACGCAGGCGATACTCGACCAGATCGTCGAGCTGGACACCATGATCTCCGAGCTCAACCTGCGCCGCGCCGAGATGGAACGCCGCTTCACCCGTGAGCACCCCAACTACCAGGCCATGCTGCAACAGATGCAGCAGTTGGAGCGCCAGAAAGCAGCGTTAGAAGCCCGAGTGGGCGACCTCCCCTCCACCCAGCAGGAACTGCTGCGACTCAAGCGTGACGTAGCTGTGACTACCGAGATCTACACCGCCCTGCTCAACAGCTCGCAGGAGCTGGACGTGCTGCGCGCCGGCACAGTCGGTAACGTACGCATCATTGATGAAGCGGCAGCCAACGTGGAAGAGCCCGTCAAGCCGAAGAAGGCTCTGATCGCTGTTGTCGCCACTCTGCTAGGCGGCTTTATCGGCGTCGCCCTGGTGCTGTTGCGCCATGCCATGAACCGCGGCGTAGAAGACCCCGACGTGATCGAAAACCTGGGCCTGCCAGTATACGCAGCGGTACCCTTCAGCAAGGATCAGGAAGTGCTCGAGAAGCACACCAAAGGCCGTCACCGTGATGCCTACAGCGGTTCGCTGCTGCTCGCTGTAAGCAACCCGGCTGACCTGTCGGTAGAGTCCCTGCGCAGCCTGCGTACCAGCCTGCACTTTGCCCGCCTGGAGGCCAAGAACAACATCCTGATGATCTCGGGCCCAAGTCCATCGGTGGGCAAATCCTTCGTGTCCGTTAACCTAGCTGCCATCGTAGCCCAAGCCGGCCAGAAGGTATTGCTGATCGACGGTGACATGCGCAAGGGCTACCTGAACAAGATGTTCCGCATGGCACCAGAAAACGGCCTGTCTGAACTGCTCTCAGCCCGCATTACCAGCAACGACGCAATCCACAGCACAGAGGTCGAGAACCTGTTCGTTATCCCCCGTGGCCAGATCCCGCCAAACCCGTCGGAACTGCTGATGCATGCCAATTTCAGTAGCTTCCTGGATAACGTCAAGGATGAATACGACATGATCATCATTGACACCCCGCCAATCCTGGCAGTGACCGATGCCGCGATCGTCGGGCGCCATGTGGGCATGTCGCTGATTGTAACTCGCTTCGGCCTCAACTCGGCCAAGGAAATCGAGGTGACCAAGCGCCGCTTTGAGCAAAACGATATCCAGCTCAAGGGCGCCATCTTCAACGCCGTGGAAAAGAAAGCCAGCGCCTATGGCTACGGCAATTATGGTTATTACAATTACGAGTACAAATCAGACAAAAGCTAAAGCCAGACAGAGCGCATGTTCAATGGACCATGCGCTCTCCACCCTCGCCGATTAATGACCTTTACAGGCTCACTTTAAAAGCCATGAATCGCAAGTGCCTGCCCAGCTTCTCAATCCCAGTCAGTTTAATCAGTTTAAAAGGACTTAGTCATGACCGAGGCAACCAGCCCCGATGTCGTCTGGCATCAGTACAAGGTCAACAAAGACCAGCGTTCCGATCAGAAGCGCCAACAACCCTGCATCATCTGGTTCACCGGGCTCAGTGGCTCGGGTAAATCCACCCTGGCCAACGCCGTAGAACAGAAACTGTTTGAACTCAACCACCATACCTACCTGCTGGATGGTGATAATGTCCGCCATGGCTTGAACAAGGACCTCGGCTTCAGCGATCAGGACCGCCAGGAAAACATCCGCCGTATCGGCGAGTTGGCGGGGCTTTTTGTTGATTCCGGCCTACTGGTATTGGCCGCGTTTATCTCTCCATTCCGCGCTGAACGCCGACTCGTGCGCGAACTCGTGCAACCAGGCGAGTTCATCGAAGTGCACGTGGCCACGCCGCTCAGTGCATGCGAACAGCGCGATCCCAAGGGCCTGTATAAAAAAGCCCGCGCCGGTGAAATTCGAAACTTCACTGGGATCGACTCGGACTATGAGGCTCCAGAAAACGCAGAGATCATAATCGACACATCCACACAGAGCCTTGAAGACTCTGTCAGTCAGATCATCGGCTATCTCAAGGCAAAGCAGATACTGAAGGAGACCTGATATGGAACCCCGATATGACGTATTCAACGGCGATGCAGACGGTATCTGCGCATTGATTCAATTGAGACTCGCAAACCCGGCGCACAGTTCCCTGGTAACGGGCGTAAAAAGAGATATCGAGCTACTTCAGCAAGTACCTACAGATACCCCCACCATGGTCACCGCGCTCGATATAAGCCTGGACAAAAATCGAGATGCAGTCGACGCCCTGCTGGCAGCGGGCAGCACTGTTTTTTACTGCGATCATCACTACCCAGGGGACTCGTTACCGGACCACCCCAATTTTACCGGTGTGATCGATACCAACGCCACCACCTGCACAAGCCTGCTGATCGATCAGCACCTGAAGGGTCAGTTTCATAACTGGGCTATAACGGCAGCCTTCGGTGACAACCTCAATGCGGTCGCCAGTCAACTGGCCGTTGAGGCGGGCCTGACTGACAAACAGACTGAAGGTCTCAAACAACTCGGCATCTGCATCAATTACAACGGCTATGGCGCCAGCCTACAGGACTTGCACTTTCACCCCGCCGACCTGTACCAGGCGCTCTTGCCATACCCAGACCCCCTTCAACTACTGAAAGACAAACCCGCCGCATGGCAAAAGCTGAGTGACGGGTACCGGGAAGACATGGCCAAGGGCCTTGGTACGCCAGCATTACACCATTGCGACCACGCCATTGTGGTGCAACTGCCGGACGAGCCATGGGCAAGACGCGTCAGCGGCGTACTTGGCAATGATCTTGCTAATCAATATCCGGAACAGGCATGTGCGGTCGTAACCAATGCTCAGGCAGGCTTTTATCTGATCAGTATTCGCGCCCCCCTGAACAATCGCACAGGCGCCGATGAATTGGCACGCCAGTTCCCAACCGGCGGTGGCCGCAAGGCTGCTGCCGGGATCAACAAGTTAACCAGCGATCAGCTGGACACATTTATCCAGGCCATGGTCCGGCAATGGCAGTAACACTGAATGAGGAAACTTTCATGACCCTGACACCACCCCGTCGGACCCACCTGAAACAGCTGGAAGCCGAATCAATCCATATCATCCGTGAAGTAGCCGCCGAGTTCGATAACCCAGTCATGCTTTACTCCATCGGCAAGGACAGCGCGGTGATGCTGCACCTGGCGCTGAAGGCCTTTGCACCCGGCAAACCGCCCTTCCCGCTTCTGCACGTGGACACCACCTGGAAGTTCAAGGAAATGATCAGCTTCCGCGATCAACTGGCAGAAAATCTGGGGCTGAAACTGATCGTACACATAAACCAGGAAGGCCTGGAGCAAGGCGTCGGCCCGTTCACCCATGGCAGTGCGAAACACACCGATGTCATGAAGACCCAGTCACTCAAGCAGGCCTTGAACAAATACGGTTTTGATGCCGCCTTCGGTGGTGCAAGACGGGACGAAGAAAAATCCCGCGCCAAGGAGCGCGTGTATTCCTTCCGCGACAAGTTCCACCGCTGGGACCCAAAGAACCAGCGACCAGAGCTGTGGAACATCTATAACGGCAAGGTCAACAAGGGCGAATCCATTCGCGTCTTCCCCCTGTCCAACTGGACCGAACTGGACATCTGGCAATACATATACAAGGAGAAGATCGATATCGTCCCCCTGTATTTCGCCAAGGAACGCCCCGTATTAGAACAAGACGGCACGCTGATCATGGTGGATGACGATCGTATGCCAATAGGCCCCGATGACAAGGTAGAAATGAAATCAGTTCGCTTCCGCACGCTCGGTTGCTACCCCTTGACCGGCGCAGTGGAATCCACCGCATCTACCCTGCCCGAAATCATCCAGGAAATGCTGCTAACCCGAACGTCTGAGCGCCAGGGGCGAGTCATCGATCACGATGGCGCAGGCTCCATGGAAGAAAAGAAACGTCAGGGTTATTTCTAGAAAGCCAGTACCGTCATTGAGGAATACGTTATGTCACACCAGAGCGATCTGATTGCAACCGATATCGAAGCCTATCTCAACCAGCATGAAAACAAGGACATGTTACGTTTTCTGACCTGCGGCAACGTCGACGACGGCAAGTCCACCCTCATCGGTCGACTTCTATTTGATACCAACCTGATCTATGAAGACACACTTGCAGCTATACACAAGGACAATGAACGAGTAGGCAACGCAGGCGAGGCACTGGATCTAGCTCTGTTGGTCGACGGCCTGCAATCCGAACGTGAACAAGGCATCACCATTGACGTAGCTTACCGCTACTTCTCAACCGAGAAACGCAAGTTCATCATTGCAGATTGCCCCGGCCACGAGCAGTACACCCGTAATATGGCCACCGGCGCATCTACCTGTGACCTGGCCATCATCCTGATTGATGCCCGCCGTGGCGTACAGACACAGACCCGTCGTCACAGCTTTATCGCCTCCCTGCTGGGTATAAAACACATTGTGGTAGCCATCAACAAGATGGACCTGAAGGAGTACTCGCGGGATGTATTCGATAACATCCGCTTTGAATACCAGCAGCTGGCTGACAAACTGGACCTGCACAATGTGCATTTCGCGCCTGTCTCGGCCTTGAACGGTGACAACGTCGTCAACCGCAGCGAGCACATGCCCTGGTACGAGGGCCCGACGCTGATGGAAATCCTGGAAAGCGTTGAGCTGGTGGAAAACGAAAACCTGACCGATCTACGCTTCCCTGTTCAATACGTGAATCGACCCAATCTGGATTTCCGTGGGTTCTGCGGTACATTGGCAAGTGGCGTGCTACGCCAAGGCGACACCGTCATGACGCTGCCCTCTGGAAAGACAAGCAAGGTGAAAAGCATCATCACTTACGAAGGCGAACTACAAGAGGCCTTTCCTGGTGAAGCAATAACGGTAACGCTGGAAGATGAGATAGACGTTTCCCGCGGGGACACGCTGGTAAACCCGGCAACACCTGCTGTTGTTGGGAAAGCCTTTAGTGCACACGTCGTGTGGATGAGTGAAAAACCGCTAATCACAGGAAAGGAATACGGTTTCAAACTCGGGACCAAGGCTACAACGGGATATTTTACAAATATTGGGCATGAAATAGACGTCAATACACTTGATACAATGCCAGGAAAAACTACTCTCAACCTCAACTCAATTGGCCAGGTCGAAGTAGAGCTCACTGAGAATGCTATATTTGACAACTACAATGAGCTACCTCATACAGGAGCGTTCGCCGTCATCGACAGACTAAGCAATGTTACTGTAGGAGCCGGCATGGTAAAAGCACAATCAAAGAAAAAAACAGGCAACTTCACACAAAAAGAATACACCCAAATCGAAATTGAGCTCAACGCGTTTATTACAAAAAACTACCCAGAATGGGAATGTATAAAGATTTAATGGAGGCCAAATGCGGCTTTAAAAGCCGCACCAGAAAACGAAAAAGAAATAATATTCCATGAAAGCCAATAAAGCCAAAACTATTCAGTTCCTAATTATTTGTTATCCCGCAATGGAGCTACTCAACGGATATATATATAAATATGAACCGACAAAAATAATCACCAACATATATGCGATTTTTTTTATAGTCGTAGCCATTTTAACTCTGATCCGAAGCAGCATACCAGCCACATCAGTAAAAAAACTCTTACCACTTTTACTTTTGGTACCGTTATATCTTGCGATACTTACAGCCAGAGACCAGCTTTATTTTAGCGACATCAGCTTGTTTATAAGAAGCATAATCTTTGGAATGATAGCGTATCTCGCAATGACTACCATTGACAGATCCGAGCTAAACAGCTTTGTATACAGGTTTTGCTTATCATGGTGGGCCATAACTACCTGCGCTATATTTTCAAGCGCAGCATTCGATATCGGATTATCCACTTACGAAAAATTCGGCATTGGCAACAAATTCTACTTTCAGGCGAACAATGAGCTTGCAATATTTTATAGCAGCATATCGGCTTACCTCCTCACCGTTAAACCCAGACTCATGGCAAAACTAGCAATAGCTACAATTTCCATACTCTGTTTTCTAGCTATCGGAACAAAAAGCTTTATTATCACTGCAGCAATAATATTAACGAGCTCACTGATAATTAAGTCAAACAACAGGCACAAGTGGAACTCGCTTGCAATAACTCTAGCCCTTTCACCTCTACTTGTATTGATACTTTCGACCCAGATCAATTTAGATAAAATCGCCACAGAACTTATTGAATTACTAACAGCATATAGTAGCGGGGCCATAAAAATAAGCGAAAAGGTAAACCACTTAGGGACTATCTCCGCTTTATTAGGAGAACGAGACATCCTAATTTCTGACGCAATAGAAACCTTGTCTCCCAAAATCGGTTTGATAGAACTATTTTTTGGATTCGGCTTCACGAACTATGCGCAGATATACGGGAATAGCTTGGGACAAAACTTTAGATTTGTTGAAAATGATGTTGTAGATATTTTCTTCTCTTTTGGGCTGATCGGCATTACTGGATACCTCTTGCTAGTAGGGCATGGCATTAAAAGATTTATCACATTACAACCTACGACGAACACTCACGTTACTGCTGCCTCAATTTCATATATAAATGCTATTTTGCTAGGGGCAATATCAGGGCATGGAGTTTTTTTCACATTACCGTGTGTAGTATTGGCAATATTTGCAGCAACAAGCATAAAAAGGAAAAACTATGCATGAATCAATAGCATAGAACCACATATAACAGGTGCGTATGTAGCGGGCAGACCAACAACTCTACAATCCGCACATACCAAAAAACGATAATTAAGCAACAGAAATATCAAATAAGACCGAAGACTTATCAAAAAAACAACCTTAACTTATCCAACATAAACTGTCCTTGATAGATATATCCCACAAATTAGGACCCAGAAAGAGCATAAGACCGCAATTGAATCATCCGACACGTCCTCAAAACCATAAAGCGTAGGCGTTTAAACTGAACATGAAAAAACCCAGCGTTTTAAACATTAATCAAAGCGATCTAATAATCGGCGGATCAGATATATACTGGAAGCAACTCACGTCTCTTTTAGTTGAGAAAGGGCACCACGTAAAAGAATTTTCAAGCTCTGCTTCACCGACTCGTAGCCTTCCAACCGCAATAGATTTCAATAACCCAACGATCACCAATGCTTTAAAATATATTTACAACCGCGAAGCCAAGCAAAAAATATCATACCACTTAGATTCTATTGATGTAGCACATCTGCATATTTATTACGGAAAATTGACGGGATCAATATTAGGATCGATAAGATCGAAACAAGTACCGATAGTCCAAACTTTACATGAATACAAGCTCGTCTGCCCTATCTACACCATGCACCGTAACGACAAAACCTGCTACGCGTGCGTCAACAATAAATTCTATAATTGCCTATTAAACTCCTGCAATAGAGGCAGCCTCAGTAGAAGTTTGCTCACTACAGCTGAATCTTACATTTCGCTCGTAACTGGAAGCCAAAAAAAAATTGATGCATTCATTACGGTAAGTGACTTCCAAAAGTCAGAAATAAGCAAAATGGGATTCCCCGAAGAAAAATTAACGACTATCCATAATTTCATTGACCACTCGCAACATATACCATCAAATTTTACAGGCGAGCATCTACTTTATTTTGGAAGGGTCGAAAGAGTAAAGGGCATAGAGCATCTGATTAGGGCCATGCATCATCTTCGTGGGCACCACGGACTTAAGCTGCTCATCGCAGGCACAGGCAACTATCTTACCGAAGCCCAAAAGCTTGTCGATGAGCTGGGGTTAGGTCGATCAATAAAATTCCTAGGGCGATGCACAAAGATTGAGATCAATAGACTATTGGGGAGCTGTTTTGCAAGCGTTACGCCCTCAATATGGGCGGAAACATTTGGATTGACGCTAATTGAAAGCCTTTGCGAGGAGCGCCCTGTCATCGCCTCGCGAATTGGAGGCATGACAGAAATTATAGAGGAAGGAACCACGGGATACTTTGTATCCCCAGGCGACACTCGGAAACTGGCAGAGCGGATACTTTACCTTTACCAAAATCCGATAATTGCGGAAAGGATGGGCAAGGCGGGCAGAAGATCGGCCATTGAGCGTTTTTCGCCTGAAGCTCATTACAGAAAAATCATGCAAGTATACAAAACGGTTTTATAATATGATTGCCCAGCTAGACAAAACATTTATAAAGTTATCCAAACGCAAGACTTATACTCGTCTTTTATGTTATTTTTTCGAAGGTCGCCCCTTAACAACTAAAGGGCGGTGGATAAACCCCTTCGTTTTTACTACCTTTAAACTTTTTGAAAAAGTGCCTTTTGCCCGCAAGATAGTAAAGCCATTGTACATTGTCGGCACTGGCCGTTCAGGCACTACAATTCTCGGTTTAACATTATCGATCCACAAAGATATTGCTTTCCTCAATGAACCAAAAGCCTATTGGAACCATATCATTGACAATGAAGACCTGATTGGAAGCTACAGTAAGAGGCCTGGCCAATACTATATCAATCCGAACGAAATATCGCTCTCGAAAATTATCCATGCTCACAGAATTCTCGGTAACTTCCTGACATTTTCTAAATCCAAACGTCTGGTTGATAAATATCCAGAATTGATTTTCCGCTTCCACGCTGTCAAAAGAATTCATCCTGATTCAAAATTTCTTTTTCTCTACAGGGATGGGTGGGATACCTGCCACTCAATAGAAACCTGGTCCAAACGCTTAGGCACTGTAGTGGAGGATGAAACACACGACTGGTGGGGGCGCGACAATCAAAAATGGTTTGCTTTACAAGAAATTGTAAAAGATGACCCACAGCTTTCCCCATACTCCGATAAAATCGCAGACTATAGAGATCATAGATGGATGGCAGCTGTCGAGTGGATATTGACAATGAAACAAGGAATTAAACTGCTTCAGGAAAATCCTGACTGTGTGCTAGCTGTAAAGTATGAAGAGTTCGTGGCTGACAAGAATATCCGAGATAACATCCTTGACTTTTGCGACCTTGATAGAGATCAAAATTTTGACGACTACTGTAACGAGACCCTCACCTTACCATCCCCTAAAAAGCCAATTGAATTACCTGATGAAATTAGATCGGAGTTTCACAGGATAATGAAGGAGCTCGGTTATGAGTAGTAAGAACCTTTACATTCTGGGGATTCGAGGTATACCCGCTCAACATGGCGGTTTTGAGACATTTGCGGAGAAACTATCTCCTTATCTCGTCAAGCGCGGGTGGAACGTTGTTGTCTATTGCCAAGAAGACAGTAGAGTGAGGAAGTACGAAAGTTCGTGGGCAGGCGTTAAACGTATACATATACCTGTTACAAACTCTGGAGCTGCTGGTACAATAATTTTCGATTGGAAGGTCGTAGCTGATTCTCTTAAACACGATGGCTTGTTTCTAACATTAGGCTATAACACCGCAATTTTTAACACTCTCCAGCGCTTAAAAGGTCAAACTAATGTGATCAACATGGACGGCATCGAATGGCGTCGCGATAAGTGGGGCCTCATAGCCAAAACCTGGTTCTGGCTCAATGAACGCGTTGGTTGCTGGGTTGGCAATCACTTGGTCGCCGACCATCCAAAAATCAAGGAACATCTTGCTACGCGCGTCAGCCCAGAGAGGATCAGCATGATTCCCTACGGTGGGGATGAGGTCCTTGAGGCTGACCCAAACCTGCTTTCAGTCTACGGTATTGACCCCGGACAATTTTCTGTGATCATTGCTCGCCCTGAACCGGAAAATTCCTTTTTGGAAATGGTCCGGGCATTCAGTTGTAAGAAACGAAATCACACGCTGGTTGTGCTTGGTAACTTTCAACCCACACTCAATGCCTTCCACAAAAGGGTGATGGATGCAGCCAGCGAAGAGGTCATATTCCCGGGCGCCATCTACGAAGCACCCGTTGTTCAGGCCCTACGCTTTTATGCTCGTTTTTATTTGCATGGTCACCGGGTTGGCGGTACCAACCCGTCGTTAGTAGAAGCATTAGGAGCAGGCTGTGCTGTCATTGCCCACGACAATCACTTCAACCGCTGGGTAGCCGGACCTGAGGCTGCGTATTTTACTACCGAGGATGATTGCTCCCTTGTGTTTGACAAATTGCTAACGGACGACTACGCGGTGCTTGCCATGAAAGCTGCCAGTCGTTTGCGATTCAAGGAGCGCTTCACCTGGGAGCAAATCCTAAGTGAATACGAAGAACTTTTACTTAAGTGGTATCCATCCAGATAACGTCAGGGAACTTCATGTCATCACGCATTCTCGTAACCGGCGGGGCAGGATTCATAGGCTCGGCTGTTGTTCGTCACCTTATCCAGAATACTACGCATGTAGTCGGTAACATCGACCAACTGACCTATGCCGGAAACTTAGAGTCTCTTACCTCAATTTCTTCGTCACCCAGCTATCACTTTTATCACGTAGATATCTGCGATGCAGTAGCACTTAGCCGTGTATTTAACGAGTTCCGCCCAACTGCTGTAATGCATTTGGCTGCAGAGTCCCATGTGGACCGTTCGATTGACGGACCCGCTGAGTTCATCCAGACCAATATCGTAGGTACGTACACCCTGCTGGAGGCAACTCGCAATTACTGGAGCAACCTGGACGCTGATAAAAAGTCAGCATTTCGTTTCCATCATATTTCCACAGATGAGGTGTATGGTGACCTGGAGGGCACGGACGATCTGTTCACTGAAGATACTCCTTACGCCCCGAGCTCGCCTTATTCAGCCTCCAAAGCCAGCTCTGACCACTTGGTACGCGCCTGGCAACGTACCTATGGCTTGCCGACCCTGGTGACCAATTGCTCCAATAACTACGGCCCTTATCATTTTCCCGAAAAACTCATTCCGCATGTGATCCTCAATGCTTTGGCGGGCAAGCCGTTGCCCGTGTACGGCGACGGTTCCCAGATCAGGGATTGGCTTTATGTAGAGGATCATGCTCGGGCACTGGTTCAAGTAGTGACTGAAGGCGTCGTTGGGAAAACCTATAATATTGGTGGGCACAACGAAAAGCGCAATATAGAGGTGGTCCAGACCATATGCGACCTTCTTGAGGAACTGGCTCCAAATAAACCCGCCGGTGTTTCCATATATCGAGACCTTATCACCTTTGTAAAAGACAGGCCTGGGCATGACGCGCGCTACGCCATTGATGCGTCCAAGATACAGCGGGAGCTTGGCTGGGTCCCACAGGAAACATTCGAAACGGGGATTCGCAAAACGGTCGCATGGTATCTGGAGAATCGGGACTGGTGGGAACGCGTTCTGAGTGGCGACTACAGGCTTACACGTCTGGGCGAATAAGCCACTCTATTCAAGACTCAATACCAAAAGGATTTATTTATGAAAGGCATCATTCTGGCCGGCGGTTCCGGTACAAGGCTGCATCCCATTACCCGTGGCGTTTCCAAACAGATGCTGCCCATTTACGACAAACCGATGATTTACTACCCCCTGTCAGTGTTGATGCTGGCAGGTATTCAAGATGTACTGATCATCTCTACGCCTGAGGACTTACCCAACTTTCGCAAACTACTGGGTGACGGCTCTGATTTTGGCATACATCTCAGCTACGCAGAACAGCCCTCACCTGATGGTCTCGCTCAGGCATTTCTGATTGGCGAAGAATTCATAGGCGACAGCAATGTCTGCCTGATTCTTGGCGACAATATTTTCTATGGCTATGGATTCAGCGCTATGCTGCGGGAAGCCGCAAGTCGCACCACAGGTGCTACTGTTTTCGGTTATCACGTTAATGACCCTGAACGCTTCGGCGTTGTTGAGTTTGATGCCAATTCAAAAGCCATATCGATTGAAGAGAAGCCCACGAATCCAAAGTCCAATTATGCTGTGACCGGGTTATATTTCTACGACAATGACGTGGTTAACATAGCAAAAAACGTCAAACCTTCGCACCGCGGCGAACTTGAAATTACTGATGTGAACAATGCCTATCTTCAACGCGGCGATCTGCATGTCAGCAACCTTGGCCGTGGATTCGCCTGGCTTGATACCGGCACCCATGAGTCACTGATGGAGGCCGGCCACTTCGTACAGACGATCGAATCCCGCCAGGGTCTCAAGGTCGCCTGCCTTGAAGAAATCGCCTACAACCAGGGTTGGTTGAGCACGGAAAAGCTGGCTGAACAAGCGAAAGCCTTGAGCAAAACGGGATATGGTCAGTATTTGCTGCGACTCCTGGAACAGGAGCAAGGCAGATGAAAGTTATCGAAACCTGCTTGCCCAGTGTTCTGATTATTGAGCCGAAGGTATTCGGTGATCACCGGGGCTTCTTCTGTGAAACCTTTCAGGTAGAGCGCTATGCCGAGGTCGGTATCGCATTACCTTTTGTGCAGGACAATCACTCGCGTTCCGCTCGAGGCGTTTTACGAGGTCTGCATTTTCAACGTACTCGACCTCAGGGCAAACTTGTTCGTGTTAGCAGAGGTTCGGTATACGACGTGGCTGTCGACGTTGATCCGGCGTCACCTACTTGCGGACGGTACGTTGGCATAGAACTTAACGATGAAAACAACAAGCAGCTTTGGGTACCGCCGGGATACGCTCACGGCTTCTGTGTACTGAGCGACGTGGCGGACTTTCAGTATAAATGTACTGATTATTATTTTCCGGACGACGAAGGTGGGCTGTTGTGGAATGATCCGGACGTCCGCATCCCCTGGCCGATAGAGGCGCCCCAATTGTCCGCCAAGGACCAGAATAACCCGACGCTCCAGCGCTTACTGCATAAGGATCTCTGAGTATGCGAGTTTTAATTACCGGGGCTGGTGGGCAGGTGGGTTATGAGCTAGTTCGGCTGGCTCCATATGGCTTTGAAGCTCATGGTTTTAGTTCTAGGGAACTGGATATTACTAGTCCATTTCAGATAAAAAAGTCAGTAGAACAATTGAATCCTGATTTAATCATTAACGCGGCTGCCTACACTGCTGTAGACAAAGCCGAAAACGAACAGGATAGTGCCTATGCAGTCAATCGAGATGGTGTGGCTAATTTAGCCACTATAGCTGAGAGTTTAGGGATTCCATTCTTTCATATTTCCACGGATTACGTATTCGACGGCGGAGCCCAAAATGCTTACAAAGAAGATGATATAACTAATCCCACAGGATTATATGGTCTTAGCAAGCTAGCTGGTGAAGAAATTCTCGCTGCAACCTGTTTTCGACATTTAGTAGTCCGAACTAGCTGGGTTTTCGGCGCTCATGGAAACAACTTTGTTAAAACAATGATTCGCCTTGGGCAAGATCGTGATGCGCTATCAATTGTAGATGACCAGGAAGGAAGCCCCACCTCTGCAGCAAGCATAGCCCAGACACTTTGGCGTCTTGCTTCACATTACCGAGATAAAGGCACGTTACCTTGGGGCATTTATCATTATAGCGGTTGGCCTGCGTGCACTTGGTTTGAATTTGCCACAACGATTTTTGAGCTGGCCCACCCCCTCGGTTTAACTTCCCGAAAACCTCTACTTTCACCTATTAAGACCGTAGACTACCCTACACCCGCAAAGCGCCCAGCATTTTCCACTTTAGACTGCAGCAAATTATTCGACACCTTTGATATCCCACAATCTGATTGGGCTGATGACCTTAATTTAGTCCTTATAGAGTTAAGCAGAACAAAGTAATGTTAAAAAACAAAATAGTTCAGCTTGCTCAATTTGTAAGCGAACCACACACTAGAGAAATGCTTGTAGGTAGCGTGACCGCCTTGTTCATAAAGGTGTTAGCTGCAGGTGGTGTTTTTTTTATGAACGTGGTTATTGCGCGAAAGCTGGGCGCAAATGAAGCGGGTTTATTTTTTCTTGGATTTACTCTTACCTTTATCTTAGCCGCTTTTGCGCGCATGGGCCTGGATAATAGCCTAATCCGCTTTATTTCTAGCACCTCACAACCAGACAAAGTACATGGTATCTATAGAAAGGCTCTTGTTTGGTCAACTGTTTTGAGTCTGCTCACATCTGGACTACTAATTTATCTCGCAAAGCCTATCAGCACCTACATATTCAAACAACCGGGATTTTATGAAGTTTTAATCGTGACCGCTCTAGCAATCCCCTTTTCAGCGATTTATACAATTAATACCTTTGCCCTGCAGGGACTAAAAAAAATCGCTAAGGGAATGATCACACTAAATATTGTTGTCCCTTTCAGCATCCTATTTTGCATCCTGATATTCCCAATTAACACAGCCATCCTTACGGCGTGGATTTACCTAGGCGCATGCGGCATTGCTGTTTCGATCAGTTATTACTGGTGGCTGATTAGTTCTCCCAGATCTTCTACACGAACAGCCTTCGCCTCAAAAACAATTCTCGCCAGTTGTTTACCTCTGTGGGGCGTAACCGTATTGACACAGGTAATACAATGGTCCTCTCAGTTGATGATTGGGGTGTGGGCGACTAGTACAGATGTAGCACTATTCACTACAGCTCAACGCACTGCAATGCTCACAAGCTTTGTATTAATTGCGATAAACGCAATTGCTGCACCTAAATTTGCCATGATGTATAGCAAAGGTGACACTGAAGGCCTGCGCCGTATTGCTTTACTTTCGGCACGCTTACTTCTGGTAGCGGCAGTTCCCGCCATCGGTTTTATATTTATTTTCCCAGAATGGCTAATGGGGTTATTTGGCGAAGACTTTAAAGGTGCCGCAAACATTTTAATTATTTTAGCTGCTGGGCAGTTTATTAACATAGCAGCGGGATCCGTTGATATTTTGCTAAGCATGACTGGCCATGAAAGAGAGCTTCGCTTGAACGTTTTCTTGGGAGCTATATTAGGCGTTATCCTTGGCGTCTTATTAATACCAACTCACGGCATCTTAGGCGGGGCTATTGCCACAACTTGTGCTGTGAGCTCCCGTAGTATCTTAGGGGTATATCAAGTCAATAGATTATTAGGCTTCAACACCCTCGCTTTTTGGCGTAAGCTCTGACGGAGTTCCTAACTTGGAATTAAACGCCATTTTCACTCTGATCACGGTTGGGGTGGTACTCGTTTCGCTTGCAGCAACACGCATCCCTGCCGACCTCGTTTTGATGGGCGCTCTGGCCTTTCTAGTCATCAGTGGGATTCTCAGTGCCCCGCAAGCTCTGGCTGGCTTTGCAAACACCGGTGTCATTACCATCGCTACCCTCTATGTGGTCGCAGCCGGGCTCAAGGAAACGGGTGCCGTTCAATGGGTCGCATCACGTCTGCTGGGGCAGCCGAAATCTGTACGGGGAGCACAAGTTCGGATGCTGCTGCCCACTGGTCTACTCAGTGCCTTCATGAACAATACAACAGTTGTGGCTATGTTCATTCCCGCCATTCAGGACTGGGCTGCACGGCTGCGTATTTCACCTTCCAAGCTATTACTGCCTCTCAGCTACGCCACCATTCTGGGCGGCACCTGCACGCTGATTGGTACTAGTACTAACCTGGTTGTTGATGGACTGCTGCAGAGTAAAACAGGAACGCACCTTGGACTGTTCGAACTGGCCTGGCTGGGTGTGCCGCTGTTGTGTATCGGAGTTGCTTTCCTGGTCCTTTTTGCTGACCAGCTTCTGCCCAATCGTGGGGGTGTAACCGAGCAGCTGGAGCAGGTGCGGGAATACGGCGTGGAAGTCGAGGTGGAATCGCCTGGGCCGCTGGTTGGCAAGACCATTTCTCAGGCAGGCTTGCGCAGCCTGACCTATGGCTATCTGACCGAGATTGATCGCCAGGGCCGGCTTATTACCGCAGTAGAACCTGACCGTACGCTGCAGGCAGGTGACAAGCTTTACTTTATTGGCGCACCCGAGTGCGCTACCGAGCTTCGGCGCATTCAGGGCTTGAAGCCTGCCAACGGCAGCGTTCACAAGCTGGCTATTGCCAATCACCAACGTTGCATTGTCGAAGTGGTCTTAGGCTCCGAGTTTCCTGCCCTGAACAAGACAGTGCGCGAATCCAAGTTCCGCACTCGCTTCAATGCAGTGATCCTATCGGTTTCCAGGGAGGGAAACAGGATCCCAGGCAAACTCGGCGATATCCAATTCCGGGTAGGCGACACCCTGTTGCTTGAAGCAAGCCAGCAGTTTGCCGAACAATACCGATTCCGCAGGGACTTTCTGTTGGTCAGTGCCCTGAACGACTCTACTCCGCCCGACTTTCGCAAGGCGCCCCTGGCCTTGGGCATATTGTTGTCGATGGTGCTGATTAGTGCGTTCGGCCTGCTTCCCATCATGGAAGCCGCTTTTATCGCAGCCGGCGCCATGGTGGCTACGCGCTGCATCACCGCGGGGAAAGCCAGGCGTTACATCGATCTGCCAGTACTCATTGTAATAGCCGCCTCTTTCGCACTGGGCAACGCGATGACGGTGACTGGAGCAGCTCAGTCCATCGCTGGGCTCATCGTCTCAAGCGAGAGCATATCCCCCTGGCTGGCACTGGCGGGCATTTACGCTTTGACGGTCTTCTTCACCGAGATAATTACCAATAATGCAGCTGCTGTGCTGATGTTTCCGATCGCAATGGCGGTGGCTGAACTTCTGGGAGTCAATTATCTTCCTTTCGTCATCGCCATCATGTTTGCCGCCTCTGCCAGCTTTATAACGCCCCTGGGCTATCAGACCAATCTGATGGTCTATGGCCCGGGCCGTTACAAATTTACCGACTATCTAAGAATTGGTGTTCCGTTAAGCGCACTGATTGGAACTTCATCTGTAATATTGATCCCGCTCATCTGGGCGTTTTGAATTAGACGAAGCAAGTTGTTCTCCTGGTCTGTTGATCATTCAACCGTGAATAGTCAGCCTGTTTTTGAGGTAAACACCTAAATGTTAAACCGTAACAACGGGATCATCCGTTCCAATGAGCCTTTCCTGGCGGTCCTGCATCGTTGGCTGGACCTCTTCGTTATCGGCGTTGCCTTTGTAACCGCACTGCTCTGGCAAGGCACCCGACAGCACCCTGATCACTGGATTAGCCTGTTGGTCACATTGTTTCTGTTCTATCTGATAAACGACTTCAGCCGCCTTTACGGCTCATGGCGTGGCGAGCATAGCCTCGTTGAACTGCGCAAGGTTGCTGGTAACTGGGCTGCCGCCTTTGCCGGGATGTTCATCGCGGATTATTTTATCTTCCAGAATAGTCGGCTGCCGGATACAGACCGAATACTGTGGTTCGTGATTGGTCTGGTGGGCCTGCTTAGCTATCGGATTTTCTTTCGGTTTGCGATGCGGCGGCTGCGTGCGAATGGCTATAACACTCGTACTGTGGCCATAGCGGGAGCAGGCGAACTTGGGCGGCGATTGGCAGATAACATCATTGCCAGCCCCTGGATGGGACTCAACCTGGTTGGTTTTTATGATGACAAGTCCAACGACCCGGTCAAACTGACCGAGGGAGATCTTAGCATTACTGTGCGCGGCACCATGCAGGCTATGGTACGAGATGCGCGTGCGGGCATGATCGACAAGGTATACATCACATTGCCCATGCGCGCAGAAGAAAAGATTCGGCGTTTGCTGGATGAGCTCAGTGATACGACCGCTTCTGTTTACCTGATTCCCGACGTGTTTGTATTTGATCTGCTGCATGCCCGCAGCGAGAGTATCAACGGACTTCCTAGTATCAGTATTTTTGATACGCCAATGGATGGCTCTAATCGTATTATCAAGCGTATTGAGGACATCGCTCTTTCAATAATCATTCTGGCAATTATTGCGATACCCATGCTGTTTATCGGCTTTTGTGTGCGCATGACTTCCCGTGGGCCAGCGCTCTTCAAACAGCAGCGTTATGGTATTGATGGCAAGCCCATTGAGGTCTGGAAATTCCGAAGCATGAAGGTGATGGAGAACGGCGGCAAGATCAGACAGGCGACCCAGGGCGATGATCGAATCACCCCGTTTGGCGCCTTCCTGAGGCGTACGTCGCTGGATGAGTTACCGCAGTTTCTGAACGTGTTGCGTGGCGAGATGTCCATCGTCGGCCCCCGCCCCCATGCGGTCGCGCACAACGAGGAGTATCGCAAGTTGATCAGTGGTTACATGCTACGGCACAAGGTGAAGCCTGGGATCACTGGCTGGGCTCAGGTGAATGGCTGGCGCGGTGAGACGGACACGCTGGACAAGATGCGCAAGCGGGTTGAGTGTGACCTGGACTATATAAGGCACTGGTCGTTGTTGCTGGATTTGAAGATTGTGTTTTTGACGATTTTCAAAGGGTTTATTAATAAGAATGCTTATTGAGGGGCAAGGTCAAAGTCAAAATGGGTTCCCGCGTGCGCGGGAATGACGGTAGTGAGTAGCGGGAAAGAAGGGCGTGGTAGGGGAAAGATAGGCCGGGCGATTGCTCGGCCTTTTTTGTTTCTAGGATGAGGTTACTGGTTCTTGATGAAGTCGATCAGACCATTGGTTGAGCTGTCGAGGGGGTATTCGGGTTCGGATTCGTTGCGAATTACTCCCAGGGTTTCTGTGGCGATCTTCTTGCCCATCTCCACGCCCCACTGGTCAAAGGGGTTGATGCCCCAGATTACCGATTGAGCGAATACCTTGTGCTCATAGGCGGCGATCATGGCACCTAGGCTGAAAGGGCTGAGCTCCTTCAAGAGGATGGTAGAGCTCGGCTGGTTACCGCGGTAGCGCTTGTAGTCTGGCAGTTCCCCCTCGCCTTTCAGCGCGTCCTCACCTAGTGCCAGCAAACGGGATTGCGCCAGGCAGTTGGCCAGGGCCAGTTCGTGCTGGCGTACCAGCTCTTCGGAGTCACCGTTATGCATGGCCTCGTGGTAGCGCAATGCGGGGGCGATGAAGTCACAGGTGACCACCTCTGTACCCTGGTGCAGCAACTGGTAGAAAGCGTGCTGAGCGTTTGGTCCCACTTCTCCCCAGAGAACCGGGCAGGTATGCGTCTGGACCATCTGACCATCACGGGTAACCGACTTGCCGTTGGATTCCATCTCGAGCTGTTCAAGATAAGCCGGCAGTTTTTCCAGTCGGCCATCGTAGGGCAGTATCGCATGGGCATTGATGTTCAGACAGTTGGTGTTCCAGACGCCAATCATGGCCATCAATACCGGTATGTTGCTCTCCCAGGGCGCACTGCGAAAATGGTTATCCATCAAATGCGCACCTTCAAGTAACTGTTTGAAGCCGATCATTCCAATGCGCAGCGCTACCGGCAGACCGATACAGGACCAGAGCGAATAGCGCCCGCCGACCCAGTCCCATATCTTCAGCTGGTTTTCTGTGTGAATGCCCCAGTCGTTCATTTTCTGTTCGGCTGATGAGACGCCAATGAAGTGGCAGTGCATCAGTTCATCCCCACCACCCAGGCTGCGCTCCAGCCACACCTTGGCAGTGTTGGCGTTATACAAGGTATCAACGGTAGTAAAGGACTTGGACGATACAATAAACAACGTATTCTGTGGTTTGAGATATTTGAGCAACTGAGCCAGCTGACTGCCGTCCATGGAGGAGGCAAAGTGAATTCCCAGAGGCTTGTCCCGAACCAGGGTGGAATCATTGAGGGCACGGCTGACCATCAACGGACCGAGATCTGACCCCCCTACCCCGATATTTACCACATCGGTAATTACCTCACCGGTCATACCCCGCCACTGGCCATTGTGAATCTTACGGACCATGCCACCCATCTTTTCCAGCTGCGCTTGTACGCTGCCGAATACACCGGGTTCCGGGTCCTGCAGCGAGGTGTCAGCAGGCACGCGCAAGGCCCAGTGCATTGCTGCCCGGTTTTCAGTGTTGTTGATCGGCTCGGCGCTGAAAAGCCGCTCGATCCAGCTCTTCAACTCACAGGCATCAGCCAGGCCGCCAAGCTTCTCCAGCGCGGCGGCGTCAAGCCGCTGCTTGCTGTAGTCCAGCAGTATGGGGCCGTGTTGAGAATTAAGACTTTTGAACCTTTCAGGATCAGCTTTAAACATCTCGGATAGATGCATATTTTCCAGGCGTTTGGCTTCAGCACTCAACTCAGCCCAGGCGTTCTGGATAGCCGTACTGCCCGTGTCCGGTACTGCCTTGAAGGCGTTCATCGGCCGACTCCGTAGTAGGTAAAGCCATATTCCCGCACGGTAGCGGGATCATAAATATTGCGCCCGTCGAGTAAAACCGGGAACCGCATAACACGTTTGAGGCGCTCGAAATCCGGGCTGCCATACTGCTGCCAGTGGGTAAGAATCATGAGCCCGTCGGCCCCTTCGGCAGCAGTATAGGGGTTGCTGGCGCTGACCAGGTCGGCGCGGCTACCATAGTGCTCGAGTAGCGCGGGGATCGCCTCAGGATCGTGGATCTGCACACGCGCACCCTGAGCCCATAGTGCCTCCAGTACCCGCAGCACCGGTGCGTTATCGATACGACCCGTACCCGGCTTGAAGGCCGCGCCCCAGATACCGATGGTGCGTCCCTTTAGGTCGGTACGGTAATGCTTCCAGAGTTTGCGGAACAGCAGGTCCTTCTGACGCTCGTTGATTTCCAGCACTTCGTTCAGCAAATCCGAACCAACGCCGCTGGCTTCCAGCGTATCGACGAGATTCACCACGTTGGTGGCAAAGCCTGGGCCGCCAAAACCGACACCCGGGTATAAATAGGCGGTCCCAATGCGTGGGTCTGCAGCTACGCCCTGGCGCACGTGCTCAATATCGACCCCGAGGGAGTCGGCCAGATTGGCCATATCGTTCATAAAACTGATTCGGGTCACCAGCATGCCGGTGATGGTGAGCTTGGTGAATTCAGCCTCGCGTTCGGTCATGACCAGGAAACGGTCAGCTTCGCGGCTGAAAGGTCGGAAAATTTCCTTTACCTTCAGCTCCGCATGACCGTCGCTACAGCCGAGGATCATCTGTGTTGGTTTACGCAGGCCATCTACCGCCGAGCCCTCTTGTAAAAAGTCCGGCAAGCACACGACTGTGCTGGTGTTTTCCGGCGTTTCCAGCTTGATGCGTGACTGCAACAACTCGGTGAAACCCACCGGAAATGGCGACTGGTTTACGATCAGCCAGCACCGATCAGGCTCCTGAGTCAAACGCTGGACAATATTCTGGGCGGTGGTTTCATCACCGGTATTCAGAGCCAGAAAAACCGCGCGGCTTTTATTGTCCGGGAGAGTACTGAACTCGGAAAAACTCAAACGCCCGGCCGTGTGCTCACTGCTGATCAATTTGCGCAAGCCCGGTTCACTGTAGGCTGCATGATTAGCGAGCACGCGTTCACGTACGCGGCCGTAGGGCAAACGTAGCGTCACGTCGTGGCCAACCGACGCCAGGACCGCGGCTGTCACCAGCGCGCAAAGGGTGTCACCGTATACATCCAGATGCATGGCAGTCTGGCCTCGGTCAGTTGTACGTGCGGATTAATTGGGCAAATTCATCACCCACCTGAGGATGGCGCAATGCATACGCCAGGGTGGCCTGCAGGTAGCCGATCTTGCTTCCGCAGTCATAGGTCTTGCCCTGCATGCGGTAGGCATCCACAGTCTGTTCACGCATCAAGGCATCGATGGCGTCGGTGAGCTGAATTTCGTTGCCGGCACCCGGTTGGGTAGTTTCCAGCAAGTCGAAAATACGTGCAGGCAATACGTACCGACCCACTACCGCCAGGTCAGACGGCGCGTCGGCCTGGGCTGGTTTTTCCACCACGCCGGTCATGGCGCCGCTTTCACCCGCCGATGGTGGAGTGCCATCCAGTGCAACAACACCGTACTGGGACACCTTATCCATGGGGACTTGCTCGACCATGATCTGTGAATGCTTTGTTGCACCAAAATGGCGCACCATGGTGGCCAAATCAGGTTCACTGCCGGCTGGCTGAAAATAATCGTCTACCAGCACATCGGGCAGCATCACGGCAAATGGCGCATCGCCCACCACCTCTCTGGCACATAGCACCGCGTGACCCAGACCCAGAGGCTTGCCTTGGCGTACACTGATGACCCGCACATCTGCCGGCAAAATGGAGCGCAGAACCTTGAGAAGCTCGTCCTTGCCACGGTTAGCCAGTTCAGTTTCCAGTTCGTAGTGGACGTCAAAGTGATCTTCAATGGCCCGCTTGGCCGAGTGGTTAACCAGCACGATCTCCTTGATGCCTGCGGCGATGGCCTCCTCGACCACGTACTGGATCACCGGCTTGTCTACCACGGTGATCATTTCCTTGGGGATAGCTTTGCTCGCGGGTAAAAAACGTGTGCCGAGACCGGCGACTGGAAGTATGGCTTTTCTTACTGACATTGCGGAAACCCATTGATTTTAGACAGTATTTAAGTGCGGTAAAGCTCAGCTTCAGCCAACTCTGGTTAACCTTTCCATTGGCTCGATAGCGTGCAGAGGCACTTTCATGTGCTGCTGGCGATGTAGCAGGTTCAATAACAGCACAGCACGTTCCGTGCCATCCTGCCTTGCGAAGATGGCCTCAAGCTCGCTGAACGGACCCTTGACGATGCGCACCCGATCCCCAGGCTGCAGCACAGGGCGCAGGGGCAGACCATCGCTGCGGGTCTTGATGGCATTGATTATTTGCGGTGACACCGCGGTAGGTTGGTGATCAAAGCCCACCAGACGCAGAACGCCCCTGGTAGAGCGAATCGAATACCAGTTGTCTGACAAATAATTGAGATGAATAAACAGGTAGCCCGGAAACAGCGACTCCTCCAGGCGCACACGCTTTCCGTGGCGTAAACGTTCAACCTGATGCACAGGCCGGTAGCAGATAAACCCCTGGTTCCTGAGGTTCAACTCAGCCCTCTCGTCCTGCCGAGCCTTGCACTGAATAAGGTACCACTGGGAAACTTGACGTTTGAGAGCTGGCATCCTGTCCTGCTTGCCGCAGGCGCGGCGCTGGTAAGTGAAAAAAGAATGGAGGCGAATCTTTCCTGAAACAATCATCCAAGCTGAGCAATATTAAGGTGCCACCTGTGACACTTACAAGTCTTGACACATTATTGAGAACCTATACCACTCAAATGAGTTCCGTTAAAACTGCTCTTTGACGAACATTTCATTTGCGCGGGACAATCACTGCAATTGTCTTGCCAGCTTTGACTGCCTGTTCTTCAAGCAAACCGGCCAAGGTCGCCTTGGCCTCATCATCACCGTGCACCAGGCGCACCTCCTGTGGCCAGTGGCGCATGCCGGTAACAAAGCCGACCAACCCTGCCTGGTCCGCGTGGGCTGAATAGCCACCCAGTGTATGAATACCCGACTTGACCTCATATCGATCGCCATCCAGGTCAACGTAGCCGCCCTGCGGGCCGTATTGCTGAAGCTGGGCCCCAGGCGTACCGCGTGCCTGATAACCAACAAAAACAACATTATGCCGGGGGTCGCCCAGCATGGCCTTGAGGTAATTGATGACGCGACCGGCGGTACACATGCCGCTGCCAGTAATCACGATGGCGGGTTGGCGGGTCTGAGCAAGGCGATTAACCATGGCCGTATGTTGTGCGTGGGTTTCAACCGTTAGTAGTTGCTCAAAGCCCAGGGGGCGGCGGCCCCTGGTAACGCGCTTCAGGGCTTCGGCATCCCACCAGGGCTTGAGTTGACGGTACAAAGCAGTGAAGCGAGTGGCCAGGGGTGCGTCCAGGATGATGGGGATTTTCTGCCAGGGATTGATGGACGGAGTCCGTGCATTCTGATTCCCGACGGGGCCGTCGGTCCCACCAGATCGAGGGCTGCCCGTGGCCCTGGTTATGATGTCTTCCAGTTCGTAGAGCAGTTCCTGAGTGCGGCCTATGCTGAACGCCGGGATGATGACGGTACCGCCATCTTGCAAAGCGTGCTCTATGACCTTCTGAAAACGCACCCGGCGAGTGCGACGGTTTTCGTGGAGACGATTGCCGTAGGTGCTTTCAAGCACAACCACGTCTGCTTTGTAGGGTGGCTTGGGCGCAGGGAGCATTGGGGCATGGGGTGCGCCCAGGTCGCCGGAGAATACTATTCGCCGAGTACGCTGCTCCTGAGGGTAGAGCACCTCGCATTCCACGTAGGCGGAGCCAAGGATGTGACCGGCACGCTGAAAGCGGATACGACAAACCAGATCCTTGCGCTCGATCAGCGTGACCCAGGTTTTGTAGGCATGCCCGTGCAGGCGCGGGGCTACCAGGTCAATAAACTTGGCAGCCAGCCGCTTGTCCCGCTTGACCCCAACCAGAAAGGCATCCTCCAACACGGTGGGCATGAGCAACGCGGAGGGCTCGGTGCAATGGATATCGCCCTTGTATCCGGCTGCGAGCAACCACGGGATACGGCCAATGTGATCTATGTGCACGTGCGTGGCGACCATCGCCCTGACACTGTCAAGCGCGAATTCGAGGGCCAGATTGTTCGCGTTGGCGCCCTTGCCTGAGCCCTCCCCGCCCTGGAAGAGCCCGCAGTCGATCAGCAGACTGTCTTGTGCGGTCAACCAAAGCTGATGACAGGAGCCCGTGACGCCCTGCACTGCTCCATGGTGTTCTATATGGGGATATTGCTTGTTCATTCGCACTCCTTTGCAATTTAACTTGCTTTTTGCTCACTAATTACTTTTACTTGAGCGCATACTAATCAGATCAGTCAGCTGACGACGTGATCGAATACTCATTTTTTAGCTTGCTCTTTCAAGCAACGTTTTGCCTGCAGGGTTTCCATTAAGGGATATCTGCGTATAATCATTTATGAATTTGCAAATTCGGGAGATTTAATTATGAAAAAACAGGTTTTCGCATTGGTCGCTAGCGGCCTTCTGCTGGCCTCAGGCGCTGTACTGGCTCAAGATCCACCAACAACACCAACTAACCCACCAGCTACAGCTGCAGGTACCGGCACTGGTGCTGGAGCTGGAGCTGCTGGCGCAGCAGGTGGTTTATCAGCCACCACGCTAGTTATTGGTACTGCCATAGTTGGCGGAGCAGCAGCTGCGGCTTCCGATAGCGGCGGCACTTCTGGTACTACTGGTACTACCGGCACAACTCCGTAAGGGTTTGTTTGCAGGTAGACAAGCCACCTGAAACCTTGTTTTAGGTGGCTTTTTTATGTTCGATTCCAAATTTCCAATAAAGACTCCATACGATGACCAGATTCCCGCAAATCGCTTTGGGCGCCTCAGTTCTTCTTCTGCAGGCGTGCATGTTCTCTCCCGGCATGCACATGGACACGGACCGTTTGATCAGCGACGACTCTGCTGAAGAAAGCATGGTCGAGATGGTGCAGATCACTCCCAAATTGATCGCTCAGGATCAAGCCAGCGCTGCGGAAAGAACCATGATTCCGCCAGAACTGCTCGCCTACGAGCCGGAAAACTACCGCATCGGACCGAACGATGCGCTCTTTATCACCGTATGGGATCACCCCGAACTGACAACTCCCGGCGGCCCCCAGCAGACCGATGCAGCCAACGCGCGTGTTGTTCGAGATGACGGCACGCTGTTTTATCCATTTGTGGGTAACGTGGAAGTAGCTGGGCTGACCCTTGAAGAGCTGCGCGAGATCATAACCAAGCGTCTGGCCCGCTACATTGAACAACCCCAGGTTGATGTAAACGTACTGGAGTACAACAGCCAGAAAATCATAGTCAGTGGCGCCTTTGAAAATGCGGGTTTCCTGCCTGTGGACTCACGCCAGTTAACGCTGCTTCAAGCGGTAGGCATGGCCGGCATCGACCAGCAACGGGCCGATCTTTCCAATCTTTTACTGATTCGCGATGGCGTGACTTACAACCTGGACTATGACCGACTGAGCAGCAACGATAGCCGCATCGGGCAGATCTACCTGCGCGCAGGTGACAAGCTGCACCTGGGTCTTAACGATGCCCGCAAGGTATTTGTGATGGGCGAAGTACGCATACCCGAGTCCATCCCCTACCGTACCAGCCGCATGACCCTGACCGAAGTGCTGGGTACTGTTGGCGGACCCCTGCCTACATCCGCCAGCGGCAAGGATGTCTACGTGATTCGGGGTGTCGAGAATCTGGCCACCGAAAAAGCAACTGTTTTCCAGCTTAACGCCGCATCACCTTCGGCCTTTATTCTGGCTAACAAGTTCGAAATGCAGCCACAGGATGTGGTATTCGTGGGCGCCGCGAACATTACACGTTGGAACCGCTTTATCAGCCAATTGTTCCCATCAGCCAATATCCTGCGTACGTCAGTGCTGATCAACGAAGACATCGGCAACAACGGCAACTAATCAAGGGAATGACCGCGTAGTGAATAACCTGTCCCGCCTGGGCGCCTGTTGCCTGGCTGCTTTACTGCTGCCAGGCTGCAACTCGCTGATGAACGACTCCTACCAGACAATCAAGCTGGCGATCAGCGGCCCTGAGCCACTGGTCACCGCCGAGTACGTCAACACCCTTGGCAGGCCTGGGTTGGTGGTTCGCCTGGCGCAGTCCGAGGCGCTGCTAGTACGTGCAGCCGAAAACCGCGGTGTTGCCGAATGGCATGGGTTGGAACAGATGCTGGTGACTCACAACGGCCGCGTGGTTCAGGGAGCTGGCCTGCCTGACGCCAGTGACCTTGTTGCCCCGCTCACAGCCAACGATCCCTTTAGTAATGATTTGCGTCAGATTGGGCTTACTGAAGTGGTACGGCTAGTGGATTTTCCTGAACGATTTCTTACCGGCATTCCGCAAATTTCAACTTATGAGCTTGGGCCTCTGGAAGGCGTCGAGGTAATGGGCGCAGAGTTGCAACTGCAACGCCTTGACGAATATGTTTCCATGCCAGCCATCGGCTTTTCTGCGACCAATTTTTACTGGTTTGAGCCTGCCACCGGCAGGGTAGTAGCCAGCCGCCAGCATCTTGCCCCGGGGCTACCCCCCATGCGTCTGATTGAAGTGCGGCCTGTGGGGTTTGAAGAATGAAGTGCCTTTTATCGAGTCTTGCCGGCGCGGTACTTGCTGGCCTCATGTGCAGCCAGGCGGTAGGCCAGCCTGAGTCTGACAATCTTGTTGTGCATATTGACGGCCAGGTACTTAACCCCGGCAGCTTTGCCTTCGCGCCAAGCGCCCGACTCAGCCAGGCAGCCGCCACCGGTCAGGTCAGCTCCAGTGCCTGGTTTCTGGGTGCAGCATTGCTGCGTGAAAGCGCTATCGAACCGCAGGTTCGACTGAAGGCTGGGGTTATTTTCGAGCTTGAGGTCAATGCGGTGCATGCAAAAGCCACGGGCAACACGGCATTGCTGGAGCTGGCTCAGCGCCTGCATGCGCTCGTCGCACCCTTTCCGATCACCGGCAGGGTGGTGGCCGAGATGAATCCTCTCAAACAACTGCTGCTGCCCAACAACGAGCTGCTGGAAAACGGTGACCGCCTCTTGTATCCCCTGCGAACTGATCAAGTGCGGGTTGTAGGAGCCGTTGAAAAGAACTGCATTCTGCCCTATGTGCCGGGCATGCAGCCTGTCGAATACCTCGAGAGCTGTCCCAGGCACGTCATGTCTGACCCCAGCAATGTCTATCTGGTGCAGCCCAATGGAACAGTAAACCTGGCGCCTGTTGCCGCCTGGAATCTGCGCCCTGCCAATGTGGCTACCGGCGCCATTATCTATGTACCCTTGCGCAGGAAAATGTTATCCCCAGAGGCCACCGGGCTGAATGAAGATATGGCTGCGCTACTGGCGACCCAATACCAGCTCGGGGGGCGCTTTGATGAGTAAAGCTACCCTCTCTCAGCTGGCCTTGACCCTTGCGATCACTGGACTGGCCTTGCCCGGCCTTGCTATTGCAGACCGCTATAGCACCTCTCAACATGACTTTGGTGGCGTAGGTTTGCTGCAGACGCCTACGGCGCGAATGGCGCCCACCGGTGAGTTCAGCTTCAACGCAATCAGGGTAGCGCCCTACAGCCGCTACAGCATCTCGGTCCAGCCTGTTGACTGGGTTGAAGGTACTATTCGTTACAGCACGATTACCAACCGGGACTACGGCCCGGAAGCATTCAGTGGCGATCAGAGCTTCAAAGACAAGGGCGTCGACCTCAAGGTCCGTCTCTGGCAGGAAAATTACTGGTTGCCGCAAGTCGCGCTGGGCTTTCGAGATCTCGGGGGTACAGGCCTGTTCTCGAGCGAATACCTGGTTGCTAACAAGCGCTTCCATGATCTGGACCTGAGTCTTGGCGTGGCGTGGGGTTACATTGGCAATCGGGGAGACATGGATAATCCATTGGGATTGATTGCCGACCGGTTTGATGATCGTGGCGAAGTGACCGCTAACGTTGAACAGGCCGGCCAAGTCAGCACCAACAAGTATTTTCGAGGGCCAATCGGCTTTTTCGGCGGCGTTGAGTACCAAACACCCTGGGAACCCCTCAAGCTCAAACTCGAGTTCGAGGGCAATGACTACAAGTCAGAGCCGCTACTTAACAACCAAACCCAGGATTCGCCTATCAACATAGGCGCAGTTTACAAGTTCAGCGACACTATCTCCTTTAGCGCGGGCTGGGAGCGCGGCAATACCGCCATGTTCGGTATTACTCTGCGTACCAATTTGACGGATGCTTTACCTCCGAAAGTGCTGGATCCCGAGTTGGAGCCGCGCAAGGCACTCCCCGCCGGTGTAAGTGCTAAAACTGTGGATTGGACAAACGTAAGCGAGCGCCTGCGTGATAACGCTGGTTTCGCGGTGGAGTCCATCGAGCGCAAGGACCGTGAGCTGATTATTACTGGCGAACAGACAGTCTTTCGCAACGAAGCCAAAGGCGTGGCCCGTGCCAGCCGCATCCTCGATAACAGCACCGACGAAGGCACCTATGACTGGTACACACTGGTCAACAAGCCACGCGGCATGGCGGTTACCGAAACCAGTATCGATGCCAGCAAGCTGCGCGATCTGGAGCAGAACCGTATCGACATGGCTGAAATGCGCCGGTCCGTGGTCAGTGCCACGCCCAGTGTTCTGGATACCGAGGTGCTGCATACCGAGCCTCTGGACAAATTTACGTATGGGCTGTCGCTAGGTTACAACCAGAACGTGGGTGGCCCGGATGGTTTCATTCTTTATCAGTTCCTGGCGCGGGCGACCAGTCAGTACCGTTTCAACCGTAACGCCTGGGTCAATGCCAGCGTGGCTGCCAACTTGCTGGATAACTTTGACAAGTTCCGCTTTGATGCGCCGAGCCAGTTGCCGAGGGTACGAACCAATATTCGTGAATACCTGACCAGTTCGGATGTGGTGCTCGAGAACCTGCAATATACCCAGACCAAGCGCGTGGACCGTGACTGGTATGCGATGGGTTATGGCGGCATGCTGGAGAGCATGTTTGGAGGCGTGGGTGGTGAAGTGCTGTTCCGTCCGCATAACCAGAACTGGGCAGTGGGCGTGGATATGAACTGGGTACGTCAACGCGGATTCAAGCAGGATCTCAGCTTCCGTGATTACTCGACCCTGACCGGTCACGCCACCGGCTACCTGCAAACCAGCTTCTATGATGTACTGGCCAAGGGCAGTGTGGGGCGTTATCTGGCAGGCGATTATGGTGCCACGCTGGACCTGTCCCGTCGCTTCAAGAATGGTATTACCGTCGGGGCCTGGGTAACCCGGACGAACGTATCTGCTGAGGAGTTTGGTGAAGGTAGCTTCGACAAGGCTGTGTACTTTACCTTCCCGTTCGATGCGTTCTTCGCCCGGTCAACCACTTCCACTGGCACCATCGCCTGGAACCCGCTGACCCGTGATGGTGGTGCACGCCTGGCACGCCGCTACCAGCTTTACGATATTACCAAGGCCGCTGACATGAGCCATTTCAACGATGGCTTCAGCAGCTTAAGGGAATAACCGTGCACTTATGTGGGTAATGCTGATGCGACAATGGGCGCGGTACCGCACGGTGTTCAAGGTCTTGTTTTTTGCCGTGCTCGGGTTAGGTCTCTACCTGGGCATGAGCCCCACTCCTCCCCCGGTAACGGCCAGTTGGCAGGCCTATTTCTACCATTCCGGGGGACTGTTTGCCTGCACTATCCTGAACTTCCTGGCCTTCCCCAGGTGGTATTGGTGGGTGCGCGGACTACTGATGTTTATGGTAGGGGTGGCCGTGGAGTACGTGCAGAGCTTTCACCCGACGCGGTCTGCTGATCTTAACGACATTTATGCCAATACCGCTGGTGTGCTGGTGGGATTGGTGTTGGTTGGGTTGTTTCAGTGGTGGCGCAGACGCAATGGATTCCCGCGTTCGCGGGAATGACAGGGGAGTCAATACGTCATCCTCGCGAATGCGGGGATCCAAGCGGTCTATAAGAAAAACACTACCTCCAGACCCCAGGACCAGCGCCTGGCTGTCAGACCGGTTGCCCTCTCATATCCCACCCAACACGTTCAGCTGCGCTTCTTCGGCGGTGCCAGCCCGTCTGATGTGGTCACTACTTGGCCCTGGGGCGCGGCGGGCTTGCGTTTGGCGGCAGGCTTACCGGTCTTGGGGCGTTTCTTGCCGTCTTTTTTCTTGTCGTCTTTCTTTTTCTTGCTGCCTACCGGCTTGCCGGAGGCTTTGGTTTTCTTCGGGCCTTTGTAGCTGCCGACCAATTCCTTGATCGTGCGACGCTCAAACTGCCTGCGCAGGTAGCGCTCGATGCTGCACATCAGGTTCCATTCGTGGGGCGCCACGAGGGAAATGGCAATCCCTTCCGCCCCTGCCCTACCCGTGCGGCCAATACGATGCAGGTAATCATCGCCACTGCGCGGCATGTCGAAGTTGATCACCAGGTCGAGCTCGTCGATGTCCAGGCCGCGGGCGGCAACGTCGGTGGCGACCAGTACGCCAACATGACCCTGCTTGAGGCGCTCTATGGCCAGCTTACGGTCTTTCTGGTCTTTCTCCCCATGCAGCACATATACCCGCATATCCATGGCCCTGAGCACGCCGTTGAGGCGGTCAGCCATGACACGGGTATTGGTAAAGACGATGGCCTTGCCGGGGCTTTCGTTAGTCAGTATCCACTTGAGCAGCGCTTCCTTGTGGCCCTGATCGTCGGCGGCGATGACTTGCTGGGTAATCGCCGGCGTGTCATCGCGTACGGTGTTGAGCTGCAACAGGCGCGGGGTACGCTGGACTTCTTCGACTACGCGCCGGAGTGCGGCACTGCCCTTGGTGGCCGAGAACAGCAGGGTCTGGCGCTCTGGCGGGCAGGCATTGGCGAGCTTCATGACGTCTTCGGTAAAGCCCATGTCGAGCATACGGTCAGCTTCGTCGAGGACCAGGACCTGAATGTCGGATAAAATCAGGCTACCGGCGGCCAGATGTTCGAGGGCGCGGCCTGGGGTAGCAATGATGATATCGGGGTTCTTGCGCATCTTGGCAGCCTGGACCTTGAAGTCCTCGCCGCCAGTAATGAGCTCGGCCTTGATAAAGGTGAACTTGGCAAACTTCTGCACCTCACTGATGATCTGCCGGGCAAGCTCACGGGTGGGCAGGAGGATCAAGGCGCGAGGCGCCATGGCCTGGCTATCGTCGGTCATCAGGCGCTGCAGGAGAGGCACTACAAATGCCGCTGTCTTGCCGCTGCCGGTCTGGGCAATCACATGCAGGTCATCGCCGGCAATCGCGGGCGGGATCGCTGCCTGTTGAACCTCGGTGGGTGTGTCGAATGACAGTTCTTCAAGGCCTTTGAGCAGACGTTCGTGCAGGGCAAATTCGCTAAACAAGGGTGCTTCCCTCTGGGACGGCGGTGATCGGGTTTGATGGCGGGTAGTGTAACACTGTGCTGCCAAAGTCACCGTCATCCTCGCGCACGCGGGATCCATTCGGGTTCAAAAAGCGCTTTCCAGCACGATGTAAATGGGGCCCGATCTGCGAGAACGACGAATACCAGACAAAAAAAGGGACATCCGAGGATGTCCCTTAAATACCAAACGTACTACTTGAGCAGCTTTACACCTTAACGAATACCCGAGGAGCGCAGGGCTGCCGGAGTAAACTGGTTGTAGCTTGGCTCGAAGTCAAACTGCGGTGCAGAGACTTCTTCGGTGTACATGCCCAGGGCGATGTAACGACCAGCCAGAAGGTCATACAGGGTCTCGATTGAGTAACCTGGGATCTTCTCGTTGTAGTTGAAGGCGATGTGACCTTCACCTACTCGCCACAGGGTGCCACGACCGTCATAGTGATCAGCCAGGTTGATCATCCACGAATCTTCGTCCATGAAGAAGTTACGCTGGGCGTAAATGTGGCGCTGACCGGCTTTCACGTTGCCCTGCACTTCCCACACGCGGTGAAGCTCGAAGCGGGTGTGCTCGGGATTGATGTGGCCTGCTTTCAGCACGTCGTCATAGGTCACTTCGCGCTGAGTCATCTTGTAGCTGTTGTACGGTACGTAGATTTCCTTCTTGCCAATCATCTTCCAGTCATAACGGTCAGGTGCACCGTTGTACATGGCGAAGTTGTCAGAAGTACGCATACCGTCCGATGCAGTACCTGGACCGTCATAGGCAACCTGGGGTGCACGACGTACACGACGCTGGCCAGCGTTGTAAACCCACGCCATGCGTGGCTCTTTCAACTGATCCAGGGTGTCGTGTACCAGCAGTACGTTACCCGCCAGACGTGAAGGCGCATTTACACGCTGCTTGAAGAACAGCAGGGTGTTAGGAATTGACGACTCATCGACGTCATCCATCAACTGCGGGTAACCCACTTCCTCTTCAAGCTTGATGAGGGTGTAGGAACCGTTGGTCTGAGGCATGGCTTGCATGTACCAGCGCTTGATGTTCACACGGTAGCGAGTGTTGTGGTTCCAGACGACTTCAGCACCCGATTTTGGAATCGGGAAGGCAAAGGTGCCGTGGGAGAAGTTGTCGAGACCATCACCACCGTTAACCAGCTTGGCCTGACCGGCAGTCTGCTTGACCTGGTCATAGACAGCTTGCTTGTAACCTACAGAGCGGTGTGTTTCGTACACCGGGATCTGGAAGGTTTCAGGATAACGCTCGAACATCGCGATATGCCCTGGGGTCAGGTTCTCGCTGTACTGCTGATAGTTCTGCGCAGTAATGATGAACTGAGGCTGCTCGTTGGCGTACGGATCCGAGGAGAAGTTATCGGCCAGATCCTGACCTGCATCCGGTCCCAGACCACCTGTCCACTCCGGAATAGTACCCGCTGCGTTACCGGCTTTTTCGGCACCGATTGGCGTCAGGTTGTTACCCAACTGATTGATTTCGTCCTGCGTCAGGGTCTGCGCCATAACGCTGGATGCCAGGAGGCTTAAAGCCAGACCGCCGGCACCTAATAGAGTTTTTTGCATACGCATCATTATTTTATCTCTCCAGTTGCCAGTCTTAGAACGTTACGCTGAGGCTTGCCGATACAAAGTCGCGATCGACGTTGGTGTTGTACTTACCATCGAAGAAATCGGTGTAACTCAAGCTGGCGCTGTACTTGTTAGCGTAATCAGCACCTAGGCCAATGCTGATAGCTTTTGCATTTTCAGTGAAGTTAGGGCCGTAACCATCAACATCGTGTGACCAGGTCAGGCTCGGGCTGAGGTTGATACCGGCAAAAACGTTGGAGTAGTTCAACGTTCCACGGAGGCGATAGCCAGAAGACCATTCAGTATAGAAACCATCGTCTTCACACCAGCTAGCTGCGTTAGGCGAACCACCAACTGGAGTACCTTCGTTGGAAGCACACTGACCAGGAGTCAGAGCACCAGCACTATCACCTACCTGTACGGGGCTTTGACCGAAGAGTGAATCACGGCCAAATTTGGTGGTATCACCCAATCCACCGATGTAGTTCACACCAGCTTCACCCACCAGGGCAAGGCGGCTAGCACCTAGCACACGCTCAATGAAGTGAATAGCGGTTACCTGAACCTGATAGAACTCTTTGCGGACGTAGCCCGGGATTTCACTGCCGATCCCACCCAAACCAACGGTCAGACCGCGGTGAGTGTTGTCCTGTGTGGTAGCAGGATTGACAAGCGCTGTACGGCTTTGGTCACCAGTGTTGATCTGCATTGGCATATTCGGACGATAGCTCATCTCACCACTAACAGCGGTACCACCAATGTTGGTTGCGAAGCTAACGCCATACAGGCGGATATCCTCTGGATATTCAAAGAAGTAGCCTGCAGGGCCGAAGTTACCGTCCAAACCCTGGATAGGGTTACCCACGCCTGGCGGCAGACCAGCGATACTGGAGTACAGGGGTGCGCGGCTATGGTAGTTCATACCATAGAAACCAAACTCGGTATCATTCAGGGCTGCGGCATAGTAACGGAAAGCCACACCGAACTGACCACTGTCCTTCGCGTCCTTGTCCTTTTGCGCACGCACGATAGTCAGCGCAGATGGCTGTTGACCTTGTGGGTTATCAACGCCCGCAACAACCAGACGATCGTTACAGCCGGTAGCCAGTGTGTCGGCTCCGAAGAAGGTGCCGCAGTTATCGATTGCGAATGGCGCCCATTTCAGCTGGTAGAACGCTTCCATCGACAGGTTATCTGTCAGGCCCTGGGAGACATAGAGCATCTCAACCGGCAGCAAGCCTTCCTTGATTTCTGCACCAGGACGACGGAAAGCCGCTACGTCAACCGGGTTGATCGAGTTGATCGAGTTCTGGATAAAGGTACTTTCACCCCAGCTCACAACCTGGCGACCTAAACGAACGTTGCCTGGGTTATTACCGATGGTGTAGTTGTGATAGACGAATGCATCAAGAAGAGCAGTGCCTGCGCCTTTCACCAATGGTGGACGGCCATCATCATCAACATCGTAGAAACGCTGGCTGCCGTCTTTGATCTCGGCGTCGTACCAGTACTTACCACGGAAGAACGCACCGGAGTCACCGTAGCTCAGCTCGAGGTCATGAACGCCGCGGAAGATCTTGGAAAAGACGTCTCCGGCTTCATAGTTCTGACGACCATCGTCAGTTGTCCTGGCTGCTGCTTCGCCACCGTTGGCAACACCGATGAAGCGCTTGTCAGCACTCTGGGTTGACATACTGGCGCCAATGGAAAGCTGGGAGTCAAACTGCGCCTGGACATCACCAATGTTGAAAGCTACTGCACCTGCTGAACCCGAGAAGCTGGCCAGACCGATTGCCAAAGGCAACGCTGCGAGCGACCAAGCATGCATTTTTTTTGTCATTGTGCTGCTCCGTTAGATTGAATCATGGATACCAGCAAGCCCGGAGGCGTCTGGCATCGGACATAAGTCTGTCACGGAGAATGAATTTGATTTGTCCGAAAAGGACTAATTTTTGGCCCCAGAGGGACATTCACTTGATGAATGTCCTCTCTAAATCACCTGCAATTATCTGTTCCATTGTTTTGCATAATAAGCTGTTTTGGCATATGTTGACCCAAGAAAGACCCAATGTGAGACAAAAAATACAAGAATAAAGAACAAGAGACTCCTCAGCATGAACCAGAATCTCCATCCGCTACCGTGCGCACGGTTGCAAGAACGGGCTTTTTGGGCTCAAGGCATAGGCCAGACCCTTGCTAATGAATATGGCAAATCCATAGCTGACTTGCCGGACGACTTGCAGCAGTATCTCGAGCCGACAGATCTCAGCGCGGTGCAAATCAGTCAAACGGATATGAATCGCCTATGGCACGCCGCAGCCGAACTGGCCAAGGACGACTGCTTTGGGCTTCAAATGGGGCAGGCATACTGTTCCAACACACTCAAGGTGCTTGGTCTGGCGGCTGTGTCGAGCGCTACAGTGGGCGAGGCCGTGCAGCGTGTTATCCGATTCTTTTCGGTGTTCAGCACCCAGGTCCAGCTTTACTCGGTAGAGGACGACCAGCACGTGACGGTCTACTTCCAACCCAGAGGCACTCCCCATCCAATGCACATGGAAGCTTTACTGTCTCACTGCCAACACATCTGGGAAGCCCTGGAGCCAACCAACAGGCCGATGGTGATTGAGACACGGCTGATTGGCGACCATGAAAAGACCCGTACGACCTGCGAAAGCATCTTTGGCAAACGTATCCGTCCAGGCAGCAAGCGCATCGCAGTGAAGTTCAACAAGCAGACGATGAATATTCCGCTCACGAACGCCGATGCTTTTCTGGCCAAGCGGCTGGATGCAACCCTGGAAGATATGTTGAGCGCCGTGCCCAATGTGGATTTTGCAGAACAGGTCAAACAGCGTATCCGCGTGCTGGTATCAGAACGCGAAGTATCAGAGGACCTGGTAGCCACCCCATTCAATATGAGCCCTAGGCATCTGCGCCGCAAACTCAGTGAGACCCAGACAACATACGAAAAGCTTCTGGATGAAGTGCGCATGGAACTGGCGATTCGTCTGATTCAGGACGGCAAGCTGAACCTCGGGCGTATTGCATTCGAGCTGGGCTTTCTGGACCCCAGCAGCTTTACCCGCGCCTTCCGACGCTGGACCGGCATGAGCCCCACCGCCTTCAGAACCCAGTCGCGCTCGGGTGGCAGTGTTAGTGCTTGAGAATGGGTGGGCGATAAACGAGATGCAGCTGGGTTAAATCATCATTCTCAATCCAGTTGCTCGCGATGGCGGGGCTGGTAGGTATTCGGCAAAAGTAGACAGCCCAACTGAAAGTCCGCTTGGATCCCCGCGTTCGCGGGGATGACGATGTATTTTTAACTCTCGGTGCCTTTACAAGCTTTCGCTGCCATCCCCCTCCTCGTCATTCCCGCAAATGCGGGAATCCATTACTCCACGCCCCGTCATCCTCGCGAACGCGGGGATCCATTGCCCTGCTCCCTGTCATCCTCGCGAACGCGGGGATCCATTGCCCTACTCCCCGTCATCCTCGCGAACGCGGGGATCCATATAGGTTAAAAAACGGTTTTCAGCATTCAGCTTGCAGAAAATACAGACAAAAAAAGGGAGCCTTTCGGCTCCCTTTCTTATTGCCCGAAGGCGACCAGCTTAGCGGATACCCGAGGAGCGCAGGGCTGCCGGGGTAAACTGGTTGTAGCTTGGCTGGAAGTCGTACTGTGGTGCAGAGACTTCTTCGGTGTACATACCAAGAGCGATGTAACGACCAGCCAGCAGGTCGTACAGGGTCTCGATGGAGTAGCCCGGGAGTTTCTCTACGTAGTTGAAGCCCACGTGGCCTTCACCTACGCGCCACAGAGTGCCACGACCGTCATAATGGTCAGCCAGGTTGATCAGCCACGAATCTTCGTCAACGAAGAAGTTACGCTGGGCGTAGATGTGACGCTGACCTGCCTTGACGTTACCCTGAACTTCCCACACGCGGTGCAGCTCGAAGCGGGTGTGTTCGGGGTTGATGTGACCGGCTTTCAGAACGTCGTCATACTTCACTTCGCGCTGAGCCATCTTGTAGCTGTTGTACGGTACGTAGATTTCCTTCTTGCCAATCATCTTCCAGTCATAGCGGTCTGGTGCACCGTTATACATGGCGAAGTTGTCAGAAGTACGCATACCGTCAGAAGCGGTACCTGGACCGTCATACGCTACCTGTGGTGCGCGACGTACGCGACGCTGGCCAGCGTTGTAAACCCACGCCATGCGTGGCTCTTTCAACTGATCCAGGGTGTCGTGTACCAGCAGTACGTTACCCGCCAGACGCGAAGGTGCGTTTACACGCTGCTTGAAGAACAGCAGGGTGTTGGGCATGGTCGACTCGTCCACATCATCCATCAACTGCGGGTAACCCACTTCCTCTTCCAGCTTGATGAGGGTGTAGGAACCGTTGGTCTGTGGCATGGCCTGCATGTACCAGCGCTTGATGTTCACACGGTAACGAGTGTTGTGGTTCCACACGACTTCTGCACCCGACTTTGGAATCGGGAAGGCAAAGGTGCCGTGAGAGAAGTTATCAATACCGTCACCGCCGTTAACCAGCTTGGCCTGGCCCGCTGTGCGCTTGACCTGGTCGTAAACAGACTGTGGATAACCGACTGAACGGTGTGTCTGATAGACCGGCATCTGGAAAGTTTCCGGATAACGCTCGAACAGTGCGATCTGACCAGGGGTCAGGTTTTCGCTGTACTGCTGGTAGTTCTGAGCGGTGATAACGAACTCAGGCTGCTCGCTGGCATAGGGGTTGGACTGAAAGTTGTCACCAACCATGCTGCCCGCATCCGGACCCAGACCACCAGTCCACTCGGGAATGGTGCCTGCAGCGTTACCGGCACGCTCGGCGCCCACTGGAGTCAGGTTGTTACCCAGCTGGTTGATTTCGTCCTGCGTCAGGCTCTGGGCCATAACGCTGGATGCCAGGAGGCTCAAGGCCAAACCACCGGCACCCAACAGAGTTTTTTGCATACGCATCATTATTTTTATCTCCAGTTGCCTGTCTTAGAAATTCACACTAACACTGGCGGATGCGAAGTCGCGATCCACGTTGGTGTTGTATTTGCCATCGAAGAAATCGGTGTAGCTAAGGCTGGCAGTGTACTTGTTGGCGTAATCGAAGTTCAGACCGAAGCTGACTGCCTTGGCGTTTTCAGTGAAGTTCGGGCCGTAACCTTCAACGTCATGCGACCAGGTCAGGCTCGGGCTGACGTTTACGCCGGCAAATACGTTGGAGTAGTCCAACGACGCACGAGCGCGGTAACCCCAGGACCATTCGGTGTAGAAGCCATCGTTCTCACACCAACTTTCCGAGCGCGCTCCACCTGCTTGCTCTACTGCAGTATTTGAAGCGCATGTACCTTCAACACCGGTATCGCCTTCAACATAAGGACTCTGACCGAACAGGGAGTCACGACCAAACTTGGTGGTATCGCCCAATCCGCCAATGTGGTTGACGCCAACCTCACCGACCAGTGAGAGGCGACTTGCACCCATTACACGGTCAATAAAGTGAATGGCTGTAACTTGCGCCTGCCAGAACTCCTTGCGTACGTAACCGGGGATGTAATCGCCAGGATTAACGTTGCCTTCCAGCCCGCGGTGGGTATTGTCACTACCAGGTACAGCAAAGCCACCCGGAACGACGGGGATGCTAGCAGCCAACAAAGCAGTACGGCTCTGGTCGCCTGTGCTGATTTGCATCGGCATGTTCGGACGATAGCTGATTTCACCACCAACTGAAGCTGGACCAACCATAGTCTGGAAGCTCATGCCGTAAAGGCGGATATCTTCCGGGTACTCGAAGAAGTAACCAGCTGGGCCGTTAGCTCCATCGATTCCCTGCACGGGTTGCAAGGTGCCGAAAACGCCAGGTCCAAAGACACCGGAAACAGCATTAGGACCCAATACCCGACCAGCGATGCTGGAATAGAATGGCGTGCGGCTGTGGTAATTCATGGCGTAGAAGCCAAACTCGGAATCATTAAGCTCTGGTGAGAAGTAGCGGAAAGCAACACCGAACTGGCCATCATCGCTAGCTTCTTTATCTTTACTAGCACGTACTATGTAATCCGATACGCCGAGTCCACCCAAAGCACCTGCCTGCAAAGTAGGATCACCCTGTGGGCGATCTGTGCCAGCCACGACCAGACGATCATTACAGCCAGTTGCAAGAGTATCCGAACCGAAGAAGGTACCGCAGTTATCGATTGCGAAAGGTGCCCACTTGAGCTGATAAAACGCTTCCATGGACAGGTTGTCGGTCAGGCCCTGGGAGACATAAAGCATCTCAACGGGAAGCAGACCTTCCTTGATCTCCGCGCCGGGACGACGGAAAGCGGCTACGTCTACTGGGTTGATCGAGTTGATCGAGTTTTGGATGAAGGTACTTTCACCCCAACTAACTACTTGGCGACCCAGACGTACGTTACCGGGATTATTGCCAATCGCGTAGTTGTGATAAACGAAAGCATCGAGAAGCGCCACACCCGCGCCTTTAACTAGCGGTGGACGGCCACTGTCGTCAATGTTGTAAAAATCCTGGCTACCGTCTTTAGTTTCAAAGTCATACCAGTACTTGCCACGGAAGAAAGCACCGGAGTCACCATAAGTGAAGCCCAGGTCGTGCACGCCACGGAAGATCTTGGAGAAAACATCACCCGCGTCGTAGTTCAGGCGACCGTCATCAGAGGTACGGGCTACAGCCTGACCGTTCTCGCCCGGAGTTTGGTAGTGGATGAAACGATCGTCGGCGCTTTGAGTCGACATGCTGGCGCCGATAGAAAGCTGCGAATCGAACTGACCGCGCACTTCACCCATGTTGAAAGTAACTGCGTTAGCTGAACCGGTAAAACTGGCCAAGCCGATTGCCAGTGGCAAGGCCGCGAGCGACCAAGCATGCATTTTTTTTGTCATTGTGCTGCTCCGTTTGGGTACATGAACCTGTGTATCTGAAGACACGTTCAGGACGGGAGCAGTCTGGCATGCACTCCCCGTTGAAGACTTGACTTTGCAGGCCAATTTAATTGACTCTACCGGCCATTCAACGGATGAATCCGAATAAAATTTGTGCTTTCATGCCTTGACATTCAAGGTCTTGGAAAAGAAACCGCTTCACGTGCCATTGGACCCCATGAAATCTGATGGAGCCTTCTATGGCGGGTGTTTCGAAAGGTAACACCTTGTTCAGGGAAACGGGAGTAACTCTTTAAAGCTTCTTATCAGAGGCTAACCCAAACGGGTTAGAAGATGAAAACAGCAATCTGTGAAATCATGCTTGATAGTTCCGCTTGGCGGAATGCAATTTCATGCAGTTGGCAGCTAAAAACTCAAATATATTAATCGGGAAAAGGCAGTTTTGACTGCCAGTTTACCGATTATCTACTACCCACCAGGAACTGAACATGCTGGACGGCTCGAACACGCAGACAAGCGCTAGAACAGGTGAAAGGGCTCTCTGGGTGCCGTTGATTAATCAGGCCCTGCGTCAGTACGAATCTTCCCTTGCCGAATCCAGCGTGGTGCAAAGTCTGTTCGGAGGATTGCCACCCTCTTCCGGCTTTATAGACCAGGCTTCATGCTCTCTGCTGTGGACAGAAGCCGTACAACTGGCCGACGACCCCCTCTTCGGCATGCGTATACACCGACTGTTCAATCCCACCTCCCTGAATGCAATTGCCTTGACCAGCCAGGCGAGCCCAACGCTGGGAAGCGCCCTGAATAATCTGATTCGTTTTTTCCCGATTGCCAGCACTCAAATAAGGTTGGAGACCCGCAAGGGTGAGGATGCCATGCTGCTGGTGTTACGCGCCCAGGGCGAGCCCCATCAGCAGCATGTCGAGGCGCTGATCGGCTATCTATGCCGCTTGCTGCATCAACTGGATCAGGACAACCTGGGATTGCTCAAGGGGGTGGCGCTAATGCGCAGCGATTCCAACGAACTGGAGCAATGTACGCGGCTGCTTGGCTGCCCGGTCAGTGAAAGCACCCAGGGCTGCTATCTGATGCTGGAGGAAACTCTGCTCGCCAAGCCCTTGGCCAGCGCAGATTCGTTCTTGCTACCGCGATTTGTTGAGGCCATGGAGGATCTGCTGGCGAACATGCCGAGCAACGATCTGGTAGAGCAGGTCAAGCGGCGCATTCAGATGTTGCTGGGATCGGGGGACATGTCCGAGGAACGTGTGGCAGTACCGATGAACATCAGTCCGCGGCATTTGCGCCGCAAGCTGAATGCCGAGGGCACCTCGTACGAGCTTCTGGTGGACGAGGTTCGCAAGGAAGGCGCCATCAGAATGATCAGCCAGGGACAACTATCCCTGACCAGCATCGCCTATGAACTCGGCTTTCTTGATCCCAGCAGCTTTACCCGCGCGTTCCGCCGCTGGACCGGAATGAGTCCCACCGCGTTCAGATCAATGCAGCGCGGCGCTGACGCCAGCCAATCCACCGGTAGCTGACAGCGAATTTCAGCAATTATTCCGGCTTGACGAACAGGAGCGTCATCCGGTCGCTCTCGCCAATCCCCATATACTCAATGCGGTTATCGTTGCCTTCTCGCAGGGTGGGAGGCAGGCTCCATACGCCCTCGGGATGGTCGCGTATATCCTGGGGGTTCTGATTGATTGCACTGCGCGAAACAAGTTCAAAGCCCGCTTCCAGCGCCAACTCAGTGATCAATTCCTCTGACACATAGCCGGTATCGATCATCTCCTGCAGGTCTACACCGGGTCGCGCCCGATGCTCTACCAGACCGAGCATGCCACCGGGCTTGAGTACATCGAACATCTTGGCAAAAACGGTGCGGGTTTCATCCATGCCGACAGCGAGCCAGTTATGCACGTTACGGAAAGTCACCACACGATCTGCGCTGCCTGACTCGGCTATTGGGTTGCCGGGATCGTAGTCGAGGGTGGCCATCTCTACTGCGTTGTATACATCACGGCGGGTGAGCAGGCGCTGATAGTCGGCACGCGATTTCTTGAAAAACTCGACGTCGCTATCTTCCGGGAAGTGCGCGGCGATCAGCTTGCCGTCTTCATGCAGTAGTGGCGCCAGGATCTCGGTATACCAGCCCTGACCAGGCCAGATCTCTACCACTGTCTGGTCTGCGCGAATACCGAAGAATTCCAGTGTGGCCTGCGGATTACGGTGCGCGTCACGCATGATGTTCGAGATGGAACGGGTAGCGCTGCCCACGGCATCGCGAATGGCTGCTGTCTCTTCAAAACTCAGAGCCGGCGCCTGCGTGGTGGACAGCGTGACCGAGCTGGTGTCGGCCGTCTGCGCCATGACCGGAGCAATACCCGACGCCACACACACACATGCAATTCCAACTAAAAGATGACGCATTATCTTCTCCTGCCTAGTAACGTTTTATCCGAAGCCTAACAGTTGGATACACAAGGTTCATGTTTGCCATGGGTTTTTTGCTACCAAGCTGTAACAATCATCCCAATTGTGTATCAAAGAAATATGCCCGGGCTGACAGTTCAAGGGCAACTCATTCAAACGGAGCCTACTGTGCGCGATACGTTACCGCTTCTGGACAATCTATCGTTCCCGGCGATTGCCCGCTCAGGCTTGCAGACCCTGCAGGTCAATCTCACTTACACCTGCAATCAGCGCTGCCTGCATTGCCATGTGAACGCCGGCCCTACCCGCACCGAGGCCATGAGCGATCAGGTGCTGGCTACCCTATATGACGTCATAGATGCTCACTCGGTTCAGATTCTCGATCTCACTGGTGGTGCGCCCGAAATGCATCCACGGTTTCGCGAGATTGTCGCCCACGCCCGTCGCGAAGGCCTGCAGGTGATCGACCGCTGTAATCTGACCATTCTGACCGAGCCCGGTTATGAGGGCTTGGCAGAGTTTCTGGCCGAGCATCAGGTGATTGTTTCTGCCTCCCTGCCCTGCTACTCCCGCGACAACGTCGACAAGCAGCGTGGAGATGGCGTGTTCGAACGCAGCATTCAGGGCCTGCAGATGCTCAACGCGCTGGGTTATGGGCAGCCGGAGAGCAATCTGCAGCTCAATCTGGTTTACAACCCCCAAGGCCCGAGTCTGCCGCCACCCCAGGCAGCTCTGCAGGCTGATTATAAAAGCCACTTACATGAAGACTTCGGCATCGTCTTTGATCAGTTGCACACGATCACCAACCAACCCATCGCCCGATTTGGCAGTACGCTGGTCAGCAAGGGGCAGTTCAACGATTACATGCAACTGCTGCGCGACAACTTCAGCGAGCAAAACATGGCATCCCTGATGTGTCGGTCGATGGTCAGCGTGGACTGGCAGGGTTACCTGTATGACTGCGACTTCAATCAGATGCTCGATCTGCCGATGAATCTGCTGGCAAGTGACCGTAGCCACCTGAGTGACCTGCTGGACAATGATGTGGAAAACAACCCCATCGTTACCCGCGACCATTGCTTCGCCTGTACCGCTGGTCAGGGCTCGAGCTGCGGCGGCGCTCTTGGTTGATGGCTTTAACTAACAAAAACTAGCGACGGACGCAGCATGCAATTGACCAGTTGGACGGGCCTGTTTTTTTGGGGTTTTCTGGTGGTGTACGGGGCGATGATGTATTGGATGTCGCCACGCACAGTGACCATTGGCGGCTTCTTCAATGGAGAAGACAGCGCCGGCGGCAAGGCGTCCCCTTTCCTGCTGACCACCAGTATTTTCATCAGCTGGATTTTCGCCAAATCAGTCACCAACGCCGCTAACCTGGGTGCCGAGTTCGGCCTGGTCGGCGGGTTGGCCTATGCCACCTACTGGTTGTCGATTCCTTTGTGTGGCGTGGTCATCTACCGTTTGCGCCGCCACTTCGGCGCCACCGGCATGGTGCAGTTTCTGACCTCCCAGTACGGCCGTGCCGCGGCGCTGGCCTTTACCGCCGCCATCCTGATTCGCCTGTTCAACGAAGTCTGGAGCAATACTGCGGTTGTCGGCGGTTACTACGGCGAAAGCGGCAGCATCGAATTCATAGGTGCTGCCCTTCTGTTTACGGCGGTGACCCTGGCTTACAGTCTGCGTGGTGGACTGCGCAGCTCCATCCTTACCGATGCCGCCCAGGCAGCCATATTTGTCGTGGCGCTGGTCGCTGTACTGGCTCTGGTATTACCCCAACACTCCCCGACCGAACTGGCCAGCACCAGTAACTGGGCCCTGAACGCCGGTGTGGATCTGCTGCTGGTCGCCTGCCTGCAACTGGTGAGTTACCCCTTTCATGATCCGGTCCTGACCGACCGCGGTTTTATCAGTGAAGAGCGCGGTATGCTCAAGGCCTTTGGTGTCGCCGGGGTGCTGGGATTCTTCGCCATTCTCGCATTCAGCCTGATCGGCGTGCATGCGGATCTGATGGGCATGGCGGCTTCAGGGAACGTGCCGGCCGATCTGGCTCGCGCCCTGGGACTGTCTGCGCTGGTAGTAATGACTATCGTGATGATTTCCGCCGCCGGCTCGACCCTGGATTCGACCTTCTCCAGCCTCGCAAAGCTGGTCGGACGCGAGCTTCCCGCGCTGGCAGGCAAGGATCTGGGCCGCAAGGCATTGGCAGTAGGCATGAGCGCGATGGTGCTGTTTGCCCTGTTCGGTAATCTGCCAATGCTGGCCGGCACCGACATTCTCAAGGCCACGACTATCAGCGGGACCATGGTGATGGGGCTGGCACCGGTATTTGTGCTGCACGGCTTCGTCACGCCCACACGCGCAGGCTTTCACCTGAGTTTCTGGACGGGTCTGGCACTCGGCATTGCGCTCACCATAAATTGGATACCCGCGAACTGGGCCATTGGCGATGGCAAATACGCGCTGTTGCTGGGCACAAACCTGTATGGCCTGTTGCTGTGCACCGCCCTGTACTTGATTGCCGGTTGGCTGCAGCGCCCTGGCAACAGGAGCCTGGCATGACTGCTGGACGCACCTGCCCACTGGATTACCGTCTGCCACCGGACAGCTTCGCCGGCGAAACGCTTTTCGAATGCCAGGTGCTGTATGTGATCGGCGGTCTGTACGGCAATCGTCAGGCGCTTACTGCACTGGAAAAACGCCTGGCAGCCGAGCCTGGTGCCAGGGCGGTGTTCAATGGAGATATGCACTGGTTTGATGTGGAGCCCGCTCTGTTTAGCGATATCGAAACGCGACTGGCAGCGCACACCCTGCTGCGCGGCAACGTCGAAACCGAGCTCGCACGGCCCAATGACAGCGCCGCCGGCTGCGGTTGCGGCTACCCGGAAGACGTGGACGACCACACCGTCGAGCGCTCCAATCAGATTCATGCGAGCCTGTGCGATACCGTCCTCCAGTTACCCGGCATGACCCAGCGTCTGGCCGAGCGTCCTGCCACTGCGGTGATCAGCGTTGCGGGCAAGCGCATTGCGATCACCCATGGGGATGAAAGCGCCCTGGCCGGCTGGGCCTGCTCGCGCTCAGCCCTCCTTGAGCCAGCCCGCCAGCTGGCATTGCAAGCCTGGGCTGCAACCAACCTTATTGATGTATTGGCCACCAGCCACACCTGCGCGCCAGCTGCATTGGCTTTACCTGGACTCGCCGTTATCAACAACGGGGCGGCTGGCATGCCGAATTTCAACAATGGCCGTTACGGTCTGGTCACCCGCATCGCCACCCATGCCCACCCCTCTGCGATCTATCGCGCGCAATTGAATGGTTTGGTCGTGGAAGCGCTCGCGCTTAACTATGCACATGACGGGTTTCTTGAGGATTTTGATCGGCAATGGCCGGCTGAAAGCCCCGCCGCGTTGTCCTATCGGGAACGACTGTTAACCGGCACTGATGACGCACCCGCAGAAGCGATGCTGGGCGGCTTCAGCCTGGGACAGACCCTGTGCGCCTTGGCGGCGCTGGATTGATCACTCGGGCTCAGCTGTCATTGCCCTCGGCTGCGTCCGCACTGCGGCGAACAACGTCGTGATATATCTGCTCGGCAGCCTGCTTGAGCTGTTGAGCCTGCTCCAGTGTCATGCTGGTCATGCAAAAGAGTTTCAAGGGGATGTCACTGGCCTGTTCACGCATTTGTTCGCCGGGGCCGGTTAGTGCAATCAGCCACTGGCGCTCGTCATCAATGCTCTTGTGCCGTTGTACCAGCTCTTTTTGCTCCAGGCGCTTGAGAATCGGCGTCAGGGTACCGGCGTCCAGACGGGTGTCTTCGACAAGTTGTTTTATGGGCACTGCGTCGTGCTCCCATAGCGCCAGCATGACCAGGTACTGCGGATAAGTCAGACCCAACGGCTCTAAAAGGGGTCGATAGGCCCGTACCATCGCATTGCTTGCGCTGTAGAGCGAATGACAGAGCTGATTTCGTAACAACATCCGGCTGTTGGCATCTGATAGAGGAGCGCTTGGGTGTGAGTCGGACATGAAACGTCTCGTGCAGGTGGATACAGGATTTATTTTGCGCACAAGGTATTGACCCGTCAATAGCTGTCGCCTATTGTTTTGCGCACAAGATAGTTTACGCGTTCACACTTTCAAGGAAGCACTAATGAAGATATTGATAATCATCGCCCTGGTACTCGTCACCCTGATCGCTATCGCCTTCGGATTTATCTACTGGCAGAACAGCCAGGTGCCGGAGCTGGGGCATCAGGGCGGACAACTCACGCCACTGAGTGATAACCCCAATGGCGTATCGACCCAGACTGATAACGCAGGAAAGGCCGTTGCCCCCTGGCCGTTCAAGTCGGATCGTGCCGCGACCATGCAAGCCATCAAGAACGCCGTAGCGGCCCATGGTGGCGCCGAGATAGTGCGTGAGGAGGAGGATTATCTTCGCGTCGTGTTCGTTACGCCTAAAATGCGCTTCCGTGATGATGTCGAGTTCTATCTGGATCAAACGGCCCGTCAGGTGCACTTTCGGTCCGAAAGCCGTGCTGGCAAGTCGGATATGGGCCTCAACCGCCAGCGCTACGAACAGCTGACCACAGAGTACGCCCGGTAAAATCAGTCCCCTTTTATTTTCGCAGTCTGGAGTACCCGCAACATGAAAACCGGCAAGATCATTGTTCTACTCGTCATCGCCGCGTTGGTCGCGGGGTTCTTCCTGTTTGACCTGAACCAGTACTTCAGCCTCGAGGAAATCAAAGCCCAGCAGGCGACACTCAATGCCCAGGTCAGCGCCAATCCGTGGCTGGCTGGCGGCATCTTCTTTGCCATCTACGTGCTGGTAACCGCGCTATCGTTGCCTGGTGCCGCCCTGATGACCCTGCTTGGCGGGGCGCTCTTCGGCATTGGTTGGGGTCTGTTGATTGTCTCCTTCGCCTCAACCCTGGGCGCCACACTGGCGATGCTGATCAGCCGTTTCCTGCTACGGGACTGGGTACAGGAGCGCTTTGGCAGCAAACTCAAGCCGATCAACAGGGGCATGGAGCGTGAGGGTTCCTTCTATCTTTTTGCCCTGCGCCTGGTACCTGCCTTTCCGTTCTTTGTGATCAACCTGGCCATGGGCCTTACGCGTATCAAGGTCGGCAGCTACTGGATAGTCAGCCAGATCGGCATGCTGCCGGGCACGCTGGTATTTGTAAATGCGGGCCGTCAGTTGGGGGAGCTGGAGTCATTGGGCGGCATTTTGTCGGTCGATCTGATCGGGGCCTTCGTGCTGCTGGGATTATTCCCGCTGATCGCACGCAAGATCCTCGATCTCGTCAAGGCACGTCGGGTTTACACCGGCTGGACCAAGCCCGCGCAGTTTGACCGCAATCTGGTGGTGATCGGCGCTGGTAGTGGCGGTCTGGTAAGCGCTTATATCGCTGCGGCGGTCAAAGCCAACGTCAGCCTGATTGAAAAACATGCCATGGGTGGCGACTGCCTCAATACCGGCTGCGTGCCCTCCAAGGCTCTGATCCGTTCGGCCAAGCTGGCCGCCGAGGTTAATCGCGCCCATGCCCTGGGCTATAACGAGGCCAGTGCGAGCGTGAACTTTGCTCGGGTGATGGATCGCATCCAGCGGGTCATTGGCGATATCGAACCCCATGATTCGGTGGAGCGCTATACCGGTCTGGGCGTCGAGGTACATCAGGGCGCAGCAACTATCCTTTCGCCTTGGGAGGTCGAGGTAAACGGGCAAACCCTGACCACACGCAACATCATCATCGCCGCTGGTGCACGACCGTTCATGCCGCCGATACCGGGCCTGGATAAAGCCAACGCCTTCAACTCGGACACTATCTGGGGCCTGCGCGAGCAACCCAAGCGTCTGTTGATTCTGGGTGGCGGCCCGATTGGTTGTGAGTTGTCCCAGGCCTTTCAGCGCCTGGGCAGCCAGGTCATTCAGGTGGAACGCGATACGCGTCTGCTGGCCAAGGAAGACCCCGATGCGGCCGAGGTAGTAACCAGGACGCTGCGCGAAGAGGGTGTTGATCTGCGTCTGCAGCACAATGCCGAGCGCTTCGAGAAGGTCGACGGGCAGGATCAACTTGTCGCGCGCAATCTGGAAACCGACGAGGAAGTCACCATTGCATTTGATGCAGTACTGGTTGCCGTCGGCCGCAAGGCCAACACCGAAGGTTATGGCATCGAGAAACTGGACCTGGTCAAGCGCGAGAATGGCACCCTGGATACCGATGAGTTTCTGGCCACGCGTTACCCGAACATCTACGCCGTAGGTGATGTGACTGGACCCTACCAGTTCACCCACGTATCAGCGCATCAGGCCTGGTACGCAGCAGTCAATGCGTTGTTTGGTACATTCAAGCGCTTCAAGGTGGATTATCGCGTCATCCCGCGGGTGACCTTTACCGACCCCGAAGTCGCCACCGTAGGCCTGACCGAGGCCGATGCGAAAGAACAGGAGGTGAAGTACGAGATCACCCGCTATGGTATCGACGACCTGGACCGGGCAATCGCCGATCAGGCTGCCGAGGGTTATGTGAAGGTGCTCACCGTGCCGGGCAAGGACACCATTCTGGGTGTGACCATTGTCGGCGCCCACGGTGGCGAACTACTGGCCGAATATGTACTGGCGATGAAGTACAACCTGGGTCTGAACAAGATACTCGGCACCATCCACAGCTACCCGACCATGGCTGAAGCCAACAAGTTCGCCGCCGGCGAATGGAAACGCGCCCACGCACCGGAGAAACTGCTGCAATGGGTAGCCAAGTTCCACCGCTGGCGTCTGGGCAACTGAATGCCCTGGTTGTCGGTTGTTGTACCCGTACGTAATGAGGCTGCTGGCATCGTTCAGGTGCTGGAGCCATTGCAGGGGTTACGGGGCGAGATCGAGATCATTGTGGCAGACGGGGGGAGTGAGGACGGCACTGTTGGACTGGCTGGACCGCTGGCGGATCAGGTTATTGGTTCCGCCCCAGGGCGGGCCCTGCAGATGAATGCGGGGGCTGCGCTGGCCAGCGGTGAGGTGTTGCTGTTTTTGCACGCGGATACGCGTTTGCCTGAGGGGTTTTTGGGGATGATTCGGGCCGTAATGCCCGAATCTTTACCTGTCACTTCCGTCCCTTCCTCCGTCATTCCTAACTATTCGACTGCCATTCCCATATCTTCCCCCGTCATTCCCATATCTTCCCCCGTCATTCCCGCGAACGCGGGAATCCATACCGACCCTCAGACAACACCGAGCCACAAACAAGAATCCTCAGCCCAACCTGACCCCAGCATGGACCCCCGCGTTCGCGAGGATGACGTTAAGGGGGGGCCCGATTCCCGCGCGCACACCAACTGCGAGACAGCCCAATGGGGTCGTTTCGATGTTTGCCTGTCACCCTCCTCCCCCGCGCTCAATGTGGTCGCCTGGATGATGAACCAACGCTCACGTCTGACCGGGATCTGCACGGGGGACCAGGCCATATTTGTGCGGCGTGACCTGTTAAACCAAGTGGGTGGCTACGCGGACATCCCGCTTATGGAGGACATCGACCTCTCCAAACGCCTGAAACGCTTCTCCCCACCTGCCTGTATCCGCACTCCTCTCAGTACATCCAGCCGTCGCTGGCAACAAAACGGCGTGATCAGAACGATCCTGTTGATGTGGTCGTTGCGTCTGCAGTACTGGGCTGGTGTTTCCCCGGTGCGACTCGCGGAAAAATACTATCCTGCCCGGCAACTCGAAAAATGAGCGTGCAATGACCGCAACCCGTCCGCTAATAATATTCGCCAAAGCCCCGGTTCCGGGGCAGGTAAAAACCCGCCTGATCCCCGCCCTTGGGCCTGACGGCGCCTGTGAACTGTACGAAAGATTGCTGCGGCACTCACTGGAACAGACCCGAGACTGGCCTGGCGAACGCTTGCTCTATTGCGCTCCGGATACCATCCACCCGGTCATCCAGACATTGGCCCTTGAACACAAATTGATCTTGCGCCAGCAGCAAGGCGAGGACCTGGGCCAGCGTATGGCCAATGCCCTGGCAGATCATTCCAATGGCGCTCTGCTGATCGGTACCGACTGTCCACTGCTCGACTGCAAACATCTGCACGCGGCCGACCTGGCTTTGGAGCAGAACGATATCGTCATCATCCCCAGCGAAGACGGTGGTTACGTTCTGATCGGTGAGCGCACACCGCATCCGGCACCGTTCAGCAACATGACCTGGAGTCACGCCGATGTCCTCAGGGACACGGAAACTCGCATCGTGCAGGCTGGTCTGAGCCTTTGGCTGGGTCCGGTGCTCTGGGATCTGGACGAGCCGGAGGACCTGCCGAGGCTATCGGAACTGAGCATCCCGTTTGGGCACGATCCCCGCTGAGTCATCCATCACAACTGTTTATGCAACTGCATTCCATCTGCGGGACATAGTTCCGCTCCCCAATCCGTGACTATATGGTCAGGCTTTGCCGTTGCGCCCTGACGCGTGATGGTCCATTGCCCTAGCACCCGACCAGACAAGGATAACCATGTTCGAACTCAGCCCCCGCGTTCAGGACCTCAAAGAACAACTCGAAAGCTTCATGGACGAGCACATTTACCCCAACGAAAAGCTCTTCTACGAGCAGGTGAAGCGGGACAAGTGGGGAGCGCCGCCGATTCAGGAAGAACTCAAGGCCAAGGCGAAAAGCATGGGGCTGTGGAACCTGTTTTTGCCCCACAGCGAGCGTGGTGCAGGGCTTAACAATGAAGAATACGGTCACCTGTGTGAAATCATGGGCCGCTCCTCCATTGCGCCCGAGGTGTTCAACTGCAGCGCGCCGGACACAGGCAACATGGAAACCATCGAGCGCTATGGCAATGAAGAACAGAAGGAACAGTGGCTCAAGCCCTTGCTGGCCGGCGAGATTCGCTCCTGCTTCTCGATGACCGAACCTGATGTGGCGTCTTCCGATGCTACCAACATCCAGTGCGAGATCCGCCGCGAAGGCGACGAGTACGTGATCAATGGTACCAAGTGGTGGTCCTCTGGAGCCATGGCTAACAGCTGCAAGATTGCTATCGTGATGGGCAAGAGCAATCCCGATGCACCCAAGCACCTGCAGCAGAGCATGATCCTGGTGCCACTTGACGCGCCCGGCGTGACCATCGTGCGTGACCTGCATGTGTTTGGTTACGACCACGCACCCCACGGCCATGCCGAGATCAAGTACGAGAACGTGCGCGTACCGGTTTCTAATATGTTGCTGGGTGAAGGTCGCGGCTTCGAGATCGCCCAGGGTCGCCTCGGGCCGGGCCGGATTCACCACTGCATGCGCAGTATCGGCGTCGCCGAACGCGCGCTGGAAGCCATGTGCCGCCGCGCCGCCGATCGCGTTGCATTCGGTAAGCCGCTGTACAAGCACGGCAGCACCTCCGAGAACATCGCCAAGTCCCGCTGCGAGATTGACCAGGCGCGTCTTTTGACCATCATGGCCGCGCGTAGCATGGACCAGTTCGGCAACAAGATCGCACGCCAGCAGATCGCGATGATCAAGGCCGTCGCCCCGACCATGCTCTGCAACGTGCTCGACCGCGCCATCCAGGTCCACGGCGCCGCAGGCGTTTGCCAGGATACCTTCCTCGCCTCAGCCTACGCCAAAGCCCGCACCCTGCGCCTGGCCGACGGTCCGGATGAAGTGCATTTGGGCACCATCGCGAAGCTGGAGATGAGCCGGTACCTCTAGATCGTACTCCGGCATCACTGCAATCACCCTCACGTCATCCCCGCGAACGCGGGGATCCATTCGCGGGGTTGGGTGCACTGAGTCTTGTCAATTGAGCCTGGTGGGGACGGCGAGTCAGTATGGATTCCCGCGTGCGCGGGTATGACGGATAAAAGATACGGCGTCTCCGCCAACACCCTTACATCATCCCCGCGAATGTGGGGATCCATTCGCGGGGTTGGGTGCACTGAGGCTTGTCAATTGAGCCTGGTAGGGACGGCGAGTCAGTATGGATTCCCGCGTGCGCGGGAATGACGGGGGAAAGCAACGTCGTGCGCGGGATTGACGAGGAAAATTACGTCATCCGCGTGAACGCCCGAGAGTCATCCCCGCGTGCACTCTACGTCATCCCCGCGAACGCGGGGATCCATGCTGACTGTCGTTTACAGCACCCAACCAAATACCCAGACAATCAACGCCAACAGAGAACAACATGAGTACATTATTTGACCTGACCGGCAAGGTAGCCGTCATCACCGGTTCCACAAAAGGCATCGGCAAGGCCATCGCCGAGGAGTACGCCAAGGCCGGTGCCAGGGTGGTTATCTCCAGCCGCAAGGCTGATGTCTGTGAGCAAGTCGCCAACGAACTCAAATCCAAGGGCTTTGACGCCCTGCCCATCGCCTGCCACGTGGGCGACAAGGCGCAGTTGCAGAACCTGGTCGACAAGACCATCGAGGCCTGGGGCAGGATCGATATTCTGGTCTGCAACGCAGCGACCAACCCAGTCTACGGCGCCACTTCCACAGTGAGCGACGAGGCCTTCGACAAGATCATGGGCACCAACGTCAAGGGCACCTTCTGGCTCTGCAATATGGTCATTCCGCAGATGGTCAATCTGGGTGGTGGTTCCATCGTACTGCTCTCAAGCATTGCCGGTATCCGCGCCAGCGCCAACATCGGCGTGTATGGCATGTCCAAGGCTGCCGAGGCAGGTCTGGCGCGTAACCTATCGTTGGAATGGGGGCCGCATAACATCCGCGTCAATTCCATTGCACCTGGCCTGATCCGTACCGATTTTGCCCAGGCCCTGATGGACGATCCTGACCGCCTCAAGCGCATCGAAGAAAAGCTGCCCCTGCGCCGCGTCGGCGAACCCGTGGATATCGCGGGTGTTGCGCTATTTCTGGCTTCTGCCGCAGGTGCCTACGTCACCGGCCAGACGATCGTGGCGGACGGTGGCGATACCATTACCTGAAAAAAGTCCTGGGGTTGTGCAGGATTGCTGCGTATTCAGCGCAGCAATACCCCGGCCGTACTGCAAGACAGCCGCATCCCCTTTCGTCCAGAATACCTCTACTCTTGATCAACGATTCCAATAACAGGTTACCTGCAGATGAGCGAAGCCATCCTGATTGATGTTTTACCCGCACACCAATTCGACCAAGATCGCCTTACCCGGTACCTCACCGGACACTTGCCAGGCGCGGAATCCGGAATGAGCGTCAAACAGTTCCAGGGCGGCCAGTCCAATCCGACCTATTTGCTGGAGATCGGCGGCAAGCGCTACGTACTGCGTAAAAAGCCACCAGGCAAGCTGCTGCCGTCGGCCCACATGGTTGAACGCGAATATCAGGTGATCAATGCACTGGGTGCCACTGACGTGCCTGTGCCCAAGGCACGCCTGCTGTGTGAGGACCCTGAGATCATTGGTACTGCGTTTTACATCATGGATTACGTGGAAGGTCGGGTGCATACACAACCCCTGCTGGAAGCCGTCGAGCAGAGCCAGCGCGAACCTATCTATCACTCGATGATCGAGACCATGGCCAAGCTGCACAATGTCGACTGGAAAGCAGTCGGCCTGGAAAGCTATGGCAAGGCCGAGGGCTACATTCCCCGCCAGATCAAACGCTGGAGCGGCCAGTTTGAAGCGAGCCGCACCGGCGACATGCCCGCCATGGACGAGCTCATGGCCTGGCTGCCGAAGAACATGCCGGAGAAAGATGAAACCACTATCGCCCATGGCGACTTCCGGGTCGGCAATCTGATTCTGCACCCCACCGAGCCCAGGGTCGTATCGATCCTCGACTGGGAACTGGCAACCCTGGGCCATCCCCTGTCTGACCTGGCCTATTGCTGCCTCCCCTACCACCTACCCGCAGGCATGAACGGCGTGAAGGGCATGCTCGGCGTAGATCTCAAGGGTATGGGCTTGCCGGAGGAACAGCAGGTACTGGACTGGTACTGCCAGTACACCGGCCGCAGCGAGATCCCGAACTGGAATTTCTTCGTCGCGTTCTCACTGTTCCGCCTGGCGGCCATTGTGCAGGGTGTTTACCACCGCGCATTGCAAGGCAATGCCAGTAACGCTGATGCGCTGGAAGTGGGTAAGCGCGCAGGTCTGCTGGCCCAGCGTGGCTGGGAGATAGCGCAGGGGAAATAAGTAGTTTCGGCACCAACATCCTTGGCGACTGGAAGCGGAAGCCAAGGTCAAAATGGATTCCCGCGTGCGCACGCCACCGTCATCCTCGCGAACGCGGGGATCCATTGTCGTGTTCAGAAACGCTGATGTTTCGCGTTCCCGACTCGGTGTTGCTGAAAGGTCAGAATGGATTCCCGCGTGCGCGGGAATGACGGGAAAACGAGAGAATGACGCCCCCCACCATCATCTTCGCGAACGCGGGGATTCATTGTCGGGTCAGGAACAACACACCATATTTCAGGAGAGAGCTAGATGTCCAAACCGATCAAACGCGTACTGCTGACGAACGACGACGGTTGGCGCGGTCCGGGGCTGAAAATCCTCGAAGATATAGCCGAGCAGATCGCCGACGAGGTCTGGATCATTTCCCCCGACCTGGACCAGAGCGGTGTGTCCATGTCCATCACGCTGCATTCGCCACTGCGCGTTCACCAGTTCGAGGAGCGACGTTTCAGCATCAGCGGCACACCCAGTGACTGTGTGTTGCTGGCAGTCGGCGAACTCATGCCAGTCCCGCCCGACCTGGTGCTGTCTGGCGTGAATGCCGGCGCCAATATCAGCGACTCGGTGGCCTATTCCGGCACGATCGGCGGCGCGCTGACAGCTACGCTGATGGGCATCCCTTCGATTGCCCTGTCCCAGGCCTATCACAAGGGCAACGAAATCCACTGGGAGACGGCCAGCCAGTTTGGCGCGGGCATCGTGCGCCAGCTACTGGAAAAAGGCTGGCCGACCGATTGCGCGATGAACGTCAATTTTCCCGCTACGCCTCCAGGTGAGGTCACCGGTATTGCCACCTGCCGCGCCCGTGCCGGCAGCATCGGCGGCATCAATATCGAAAGCCGAAGGGACACGCGCGACATTCCCTACTACTGGCTTGGATTCCAGCGCCAGACTGAGCGCATTATTGGCATGGATACGGATGTTGGTGCCCTGCGCGCCGGTCGTATCAGCATCTCACCACTGCGCTTTGAACGCGATATCGCTACCTGGCAGCTCGACAATCAGGCGATCTCGGAGAAGCTTGGCATCAGCTACCAAAGTGACGAGGCCTTGGCCGGCGCTGGAACTGATCCGAGCATTGATCACTGAGCCATGTGAAAGGCTGAACGCTTGAAGCCAATGAAATTCAAATCTATCCAAACAGCCCGGCGCAGAGCCAGATGATCTGCGCTGACTGGTTATTTTAATTTTGTTACTAACAGGGAGAGACCATCATGCAACGCTATGAAAATAAAGTCGTTCTGATCACCGGTGCAGGCAGTGGTATTGGCAGAGCCACCGCCAAGCGTATGGCCAGTGAAGGCGCCCATCTGATGCTGGTAGATCGCAATGAGGAAGGCCTGAATCAGACGCGCGATGAGCTGCCCGCCGGCACCAAGGTACTCCTGCAGGCCATGGATGTGTCTGACGAGAGTGCGGTTGAAAAGTGCGTTGCCGATGCGATCGCGCATTACGGTCAGTTGGACGTCCTGTGCAACAACGCCGGCATCGCCGGTGGCGATTACGGTACCGCGCCAGAACAGAATCTGGAGACTTGGCAGAAGATCATCAGCGTCAACCTCTACGGCGTGATGCTGTTTACCAAATACGCCTCCAGGCAAATGATAGAACAGGGCAAGGGCGCCATTGTGAATACCGCTTCAGTAGCAGGTATCCGCTCCGGCGCAGGTGGCAATGCGTACAGCGCGTCGAAGGCTGGTGTGATCAACTTCACCATGACATCGGCTTGCGACCTGGGTGGCTCCAACATACGGGTCAATGCTGTTTGCCCAGGCCTGGTGGAAACCGGCATGACCAAACCCGTGTTCGACTACGCCCGGTCCAACAACAAGGAGCAGAAGCTCGGTGCCCGCTGTGAGCTCCGCCGCTACGGCCGCCCCGATGAGATAGCCGCCGCGATCGCCTTCCTCGGCAGCGACGATGCCAGCTATGTAACCGGTCAGGCGCTGGCGGTGGATGGCGGCAATACCGCCTCGTTGAACCTGCCAGGCATGAAAGTCTAAGGCCTTCGTGAGGGCTGAAGAGGATTCCCGCGAACGCGGGAATCCATGGACCGGCGCGGGCGCGCCAAGACGTTGCATACGTTAACTAAGTGTTTACTGAAAAACCGCTTGGATTCCCGCCTTCGCGGGAATGACGGGGTGTGTTTTTGGAATGACCGTGTATTTGGGGAATGACGGTGTACTTAAGGAATGACGGGGTGTTTTGTCAAACGCACGTGCATGGCGTTAACATGGCTACTTATCCAATAGCCATCGATAGGTTCATGAACCAGACCCCCGACCTCTTCGCTCCCACCCCTGCCCTCCGCGAGCCCATTGACGATGGTGCCTGGTTGTTACGTGGTTTCGCGCTGGATCAGGCGGACCATTTGCTCGAGGCAATCCAGCAGGTTGCCGCCCAGGCAGCATTCCGCCATCAGGTCACGCCCGGCGGACATACCATGTCTGCAGCCATGAGTAGCTGTGGTCTATTGGGCTGGGTAACCGATCGCTACGGTTACCGCTACGGCAGCCGTGACCCACTGACCGACCAACCATGGCCGGAGATGCCTCCCATTTTGCGGCAGTTAGCGGTCGAAGCTGCAGAGGCTAGTGATTACGCGCATTTCGAGCCGGATGCCTGCCTGATCAATCGCTATGAAACCGGGGCAAAGATGGGCCTGCACCAGGACAAGGACGAGGAAGATATGGACGCGCCTATTGTCTCGGTATCACTGGGCGCGCCTATCCGTTTTTTGTTTGGGGGTTTGGCGCGGACGGACAAGGCCGAAGGCTGGAAGCTTGAGCATGGCGACGTGGTGGTCTGGGGCGGCCCCAGTCGATTGTTCTTTCATGGCGTCGCGCCCCTTGGCAAGCGCGCTGAACATCCGGCAACGGGGGCTATGCGGTATAACCTGACGTTTCGGAAGGTGCGGGCCTGAGGTGACGCGGACCATCAAAAAACCCGGATCTGAACGAACAGACCCGGGTTTTCTTTCAGCTTCAAGCTTGTTGCTTAAAGCTACGCCTTACAGAACTTCAAACAGACCCGCAGCACCCTGCCCACCACCAATACACATGGTGACGACAACGAACTTGGCGCCGCGGCGCTTGCCTTCGATCAGCGCGTGGCCGGTCAGGCGGGAGCCGGTTACACCATAGGGGTGACCGATGGCGATGGAGCCGCCGTTGACGTTGAGTTTTTCCATTGGGATGCCCAGCTTGTCGCGGCAGTAGACGACCTGCGATGCGAAGGCTTCGTTGAGTTCCCACAGATCAATATCGTCCATGGTCAGACCGTTGCGCTTGAGCAGCTGCGGAATCGCATAGACCGGACCGATGCCCATTTCATCAGGCTCGCAACCGGCAACGCTGAAGCCGCGGAAGATGCCGATAGGCTCGACGTTCTGTTGCTCGGCTGCGGTGCTGTTCATTACAACGCAAACGGAAGCGCCGTCGGACAGCTGGCTGGCGTTGCCAGCGGTGACAAAGTGCTCTGGACCACGGACCGGCTGCAGGCCCTGGAGGGCTTCCAGTGTGGTACTCGGACGGTTGCACTCGTCCTTGACCAGGTTGACTTCCTGCTCGCTGACTTCACCGGTTTCCTTGTCCTTGACCAGCATCTTGACGGTGTAAGGCACGATTTCGTCGTCGAACTTGCCGCTTTCCTGGCCGGCTGCAGTGCGCTGCTGGCTGATCAGGGAATACTCGTCCTGCGACTCACGGCTGACGTTGTAGCGGGCGGCTACGATGTCGGCGGTCTCGATCATGGACATGTACAGGTCGGGCTTATTGTTCTTGATCCACTCGTTGGTGCCGTGGAACATGTTCAGCTTGTCGTTCTGGCACAGGCTGATGGACTCAACGCCGCCGGCGACGATGGCTGGAATTTTCTCGCTGACAACACGCTGGGCAGCAATCGCGATGGACTGTAGCCCGGAGCTGCAAAAACGGTTGATAGACATGCCTGCGGTAGTCACGGGCAAACCAGCGCGGATCGCGGCCAGGCGAGCCATGTTCTTGCCCTGGGCGCCTTCGTGGAAGGTAGCGCCAAGGATGCAGTCTTCAACCAGCGAAGGGTCAATGCCAGCACGCTTGACGGCGTGCTCGATGACGTAGCCGGCCATGTCGACACTGTGGGTGTTGTTCAGCGCGCCGCGATAGGACTTGCCCAGTGCGGTACGGGCTGTGGATACAATAACTGCGTCAGTCATGTTGTAGCTCCTGTTTCAAAAAACCATCTGAAAAGCGCCCGGACTGGCCGGGCATCCATGTGTCGGATCAATTTTAGGCGGGCTGCCGTTCGCCCCACTGCTCGAGCGTCACCCGGCTTTCCCTGTAGGGCTTCAACCCCATCCATAGAAACAGGATGGCGGCGGAAGTAGCGACGCTGGCGACGATGAACAGAGAGTAGCGTATTGCATCATCGTAGCCAAAGACGTAATCGGTCACCAAAGCCACGGCGGTCGGGCCAATACCCAGGCCGATAAGCGTGACGACGAACAGATAGATCGCCGATGCCTGACCACGCATGGCGTTGGGCATGACTTCCTGAATTGCCGCCGGCGCCACGCCAAAGGGCATGGCGATGGTAAAGACATTGAAGACCATCAGCGCCCAGACCATGTTCAGGTCACCCAGCAGGAAAACCACGTTGCAGGGCAAAGTAAGAACAGCTGCCAGCACACCAACACGCATGTTGGCGTCCTTGTGACCCTTGCGCGCCCAGTGGTCCGCCAGGCGGCCCCCGAAGACAATGCCCAGGGAGCCTGCCACCGCAACAATGGAGCCGTAATAGATACCGACTTCGCCAGCGGTCAGATCGTGGGTGCGGATAAAGAAGGTCGGAATCCAGGCCGAAGCACCGTAGGAAGCAAACGACAGGAAAGCAAAGCCGACGTTGTGGCAGATAACAGTCTTGCGGATGCTGACCAGGTAAGCGCCTACATCCTTGAGTGGCACGCTGATGCCAGCACCGATGCCCTTGCGCATGGGTTCCTTGAGCGCCAGCAGGACGAAGCAGAATGCGATACCCGCACCACCAATGATCAGAAAGATCATCTGCCATGGGCGCACCGTGCCCAGGATCGGCAGGATCATGTCGCCCTGATTGGACGCGAAGGTCACTACTATGCCGCCCAGCAAAAAGGCGATGCCCGCACCCAGATAAATACCCATCGAGTAGACACTGATAGCCGTGGCGCGTTTTTCCGGCGGGAAACTGTCGGCTAGCAGCGAATAAGCCGCGGGCGACAGGGCCGCTTCACCGGCACCTACGCCAATCCGGAAGATCACGAAATGCCAGTACTGACTGGCCAGGCCGCAGGCCGCGGTCATCAGGCTCCAGACGAACACGCCCGCGCCGATCAGACCTTTGCGGCTCTTGCTGTCTGCGATCCGGCCCATCGGAATGCCGCAGATAACGTAGAAAATAGCGAAGGACAGGCCCATCAAGAGGCTCATCTGCGTGTCGGAGATATTCAGATCCGCTCGGATGGGTCCTACCAGCAGGTTGAGGATCTGCCGGTCAATAAAAGACAGGATATAACACAGCAAAAGGATGAATACGGTCAACCACGCGCGACCCGAGGTGGGATAAAGGCTATTGTTATTAGACACACTTACTCCGTACAGGCTAGAAAACTGCGAAAAAAGAGATTATCAGGTTCGCAGAGCGAAAGGCGATTTCGTTTATGGCTATCATCAAGGAGCATGCGGCTCCATCAGCATCGGCTATCTGAAACGACCAACTACTCGGGGTAACCTCATGACCACAGCTGTTTCTCCACTTGTTCTTGCTGGTGCAGGCCACGCGCATTTGGTGGCCATGCGTCAATGGATAGACCGCGGCTACCGGGCGCCGGAGGGTGCCGTACTGATCAGCCCCACGCCTCAGGCCTGGTATTCAGGCATGATGCCTGGGCTGATCGCCGGACGCTTTTCCGAGCAACAATGCGCAATCGAGTTGGCGCCCCTGTGCCGCGCCTGTGGACTCGAGCTGATTATCGGCGAGGTCGCGCAACTTGACGCCCACGGGCAGATTCTGACCCTGACGGGCGGACGAACTCTGGGCTATGAATATCTTTCATTGAACTTGGGATCGGTGCCGCCGCAACCCAGAAACCCTGACTACAGCGTGGTCATGGTGCCCGCCAAACCCTTTGCACCTTTTGCCAACCAATGGCAGTCATGGCGTAAAAGATCCGGCGCCATGGAGCTCGCCGTAGTGGGTGGCGGGCCCGCAGCTTTCGAACTGACACTGGCGCTGCACAAAAGCCTGCCCCATGCGCGCCTTTCGCTGATTTGCGACAAAACCCTGCTGGAAGGCCTGGCTCCCGAAGCCGCCCGGCGCGCGCGTAATTTATTGGTCCATCACGCGATCGAACTACGCGAAAACACGCGCATCGAACGAGCCTCTGGTGGCTGGCTGATGAGTGAGTCTCACCGGGTTCAGAAAGCCTCCGCACTGGTTATTGCCACTGGTGCAGGGGCCCATGCTTGGCAGGCAAATTCAGGGTTGGACTGCGATGATTTCGGGTTTATCCGCATCAATGCCAATTTGCAGAGCATCAGCCATGACCGCGTGTTAGCCAGCGGTGATTGCGCAGCTCTGCCAGATACCCCCCATTCGGGCGTCTATGCCGTGCGTCAGGGAGCGATACTGGCCGAAAACATCACGGCTCTGCTCGCCGGACAGCCCTTGCGCGATTACCAGCCGCAGCGACGGGCTCTGGTGCTCATGGCCACCGCCGATGGCGGCGCGCTAATGAGTTATGGCCGCTGGGCTGCCAGTGGACGCTTGCTCGGTCTATGGAAGGACCGCCTGGATCTTGGCTTTATGCGTCGCCACCGAATGGAATGAAGTGCGTGTTGAATTTTTCCTGTCATGGGAACTCGAATGTCTACGGGTCAATTATCCGTATTCATTCACACAGGAAGATGGAGACAGACCATGGTTGCAGCACACGATCTATGTCAGGACCTGGGGATCACTCAGGATGACCTCAGCCAGCACCGCAAGAATGATCCCAAGCTGAACAAACTGGTCGCCGACTACGAGGACGTGGACAAGCGCACCGTCGATGCAGAGCAAACCAACGCCGCTATCATAAGCGATGAAGAACTGGTGGCTCTAAAGGAGGAACGCCTCAAAATCAAGGATCAGATCACGCAGCGACTGCAGGATTCTCAAGCCTGAAACTGATCGGATCCGGGTGCGTCTCCCGGCGCAATTCGTCGAAGAGCGATTGCGCCTGGGGGTAGCCGCGGGTCAGGAGTGATAGCCACTGTTTGATCCGCCCCGGCGAATGCCGATCTACCATGCGCTCGCGGGTCTGTACGAAGAATTCCGCGAGCCACGGCTGCAGCGCTTCCCAGCTCATGGGTTCAAGTGCCGCGCCCGCCTGATACCGACGAATCTGCCGCGCCAGATCAGGCCTGACGACCAACCCCCGACCAATCATGACCGCCATGCAGCCACTGAGCTCACGAATGCGCTGGTAGTCCTCCAGCGTCCAGACCTCGCCGTTGGCGATCACCGGTACCGCTACCGCCTCACGTATGCGCGCAATCCACTCCCAATGGGCTGGCGGCTTATAGCCTTCCATTTTGGTACGCGCGTGCACGGCAATCTCTGCTGCCCCGGATTCGGCCAGCGCCTGGGCGCAATCCAGGGTCAGACTGGTGTCACTGTAACCCAGACGCATTTTGGCCGTCACAGGGATACCAACGGGGGTTGCAGCGCGCACAGTGGCAACGATCCTGGCCAACACCTCAGGCTCGCGCAAAAGACTTGCTCCACCCCCATGGCGATTGACGGTCTTGGCCGGGCAGCCAAAGTTCAGATCGACAGCAGGCGCGCCCCAATGAGCGAGCTGCGCCGCATTGACGCCCAGCCAGTGGGGATCCGAGCCAAGCAGTTGCGGATGTACTGGTACACCAGCGGCGGTCTTCCAACCCCGATGCATTTCCGGAATAAAGCGCTCCACCGTAGCCAGGTTAAGTGCTGTGTCGGTAACCCGGATGAACTCACTGACGCAGCGGTCTACGCCGCCGATACGGGTAAGAATGTCGCGCATGGGCGGATCAACCAGGCCCTCCATGGGCGCCAGTATCACGCTGGGCATTGACCGCAGGAGCCCGGGTTTCACGTTGTCAGTTGCCATACACCGACAGCCTGTTGCGCCCCGCCGTTTTGGCCTCATAAAGCGCTTTATCGGCGTTGACCAGCAAGGTTTCGGCATCCACATCCATACCCGGTCGGTATTCCGCCACGCCTATCGAGATGGTGACACTGAACTTGGTGCCCTCAGACGAAAATTGCAGGTCCTGGAAACGTTGCCGAAAGTCCTCAAGAACCGCCTTTGCAGCCGCCGCGTCACAATTGGCCATGAGCACAGCAAATTCCTCACCTCCGTAGCGGCCGAGAATGTCAGTGGCACGCAAACGCTGGCGCAGCAGTGTCGCTACGGATGCAATGACCTCATCCCCCGTAGCGTGACCATAGCGATCATTGACCTGTTTGAAGAAATCAATATCCAGCATGGCTACGCAAAATGTTTCGCCCTTGCGCTTGGCCATGGACCATTCACGGTTGATCACGTCCTTGATGGTCGCGTGCTTGAGCAGACCGGTCAGGCTGTCCTTGGTCATCAGTTCCAATAACTGGCGCGAGCGCACTACTCGGGACTTCACCGCGGTAATCAGATGCGCATCATCCACGGGCTTGGTCAGAAAGTCGTCGGCACCTTGCTTGAGGGCCTTGAGCTGCTGGTGGGGGTCGTGCTCGGCTGATAGATAGACAATGGGCAATCCAACCCACTGCTGGTACTGGCGGACCACTGCCGCCAGGTTCTGCCCGCTGATGCCAGGCATCTGCAGATCCATCAGGACCAGGTCAGGATACTTCTGCTCCAGAACCTCAACGATACGTTCAGGCTCCTGCAGGATCTCGGCTTGCATACCTGCACCAATCAGAAGCTGCTGATAGTAGCGCGCGAGCAGTTCATCATCATCAACAATCAGCACTCGACCCTCGGGCGCATTCAAACGCGTCAAAACCTGTTCCACTCGGGTCACAAGCTTGGGTATATCAAGCGGCTTGATGAAGAAACCCTCTGCCCCCAGGGAGGCTGCCTGCAAACGCGCGTTAAAGTCGTCCTTGGCGCTGATGAATATCAAGCGCGAGCGTGCATCCTTCAACAGGCCACTGTCCTGCAGAAAATCGACAGAGCGACCTTCCGTACCGAGCATGACATCCAGTACCAGCACCTCGGGTTGCTGCTTGGCAAAGGCTTCGGTCAGCTGCGCGTAGGACGTGAACAGTCGCGCGGTAAAATTGAACGCCTCCAGATGTGCCAACAGGCTGGAGCCAAGTAGCTCATCATCCTCCAGCAGCCAGACTTCGGAGGTCAGAACCGGTCCCGTTACAAGCGGCCCAGAGAGTACTGGTCGCGCTCCGGGCAAATGTTCTGGCGCAGAAAAGCGCTTCAAGTCATAAAGTTCGGCCTTGAGCAGTTTGCATTCTTTGAGGTACCCATCAGAGCCAGAATCGGCCCCCATTAGAGCCTCAACTTTCTTGTCCAGCAGCGCAGCCTGGGTGCTCAGGGCGGGTAGACCAAAGGTCCCGGCAGAACCTGCGAGTTTGTGCAGTTGTTCAGCAAGAACTTCAAGATCATCGATCTTTTGTTCGGCAGCAACCAGCGAATCTGCAAGTCCCCGAATCTGGGCGAGAATACCTGGCAGTTTCTCAGTGTATTGCTGCTGCAATGCCAACAGCTGCTCATTAAAACTCACGAACTACCTCGCTCAACTGCGGAGCGCCATAAAGTCCTGACTTGCTGAGCGAGCGTCATCGGATCAAAGGGTTTGGCGATAACACCCACCGCCCCAAGACTTTTGAAATGCTCTACCTCATGGGCTTGCACCTTGGCTGTCATGAAAGCTATCGGCACATGACTGAGCTGTGGCTGGTCACGCAAGGCTTTAAGCGTGCTGGGACCGTCCATCCCGGGCATCATTACATCCAGCAAGATCATTTGTGGATCAAAACGCTCTGCCTGTGCAACCGCCAGATCCCCTCGCTCACACAGGCTCACAGTCAGTCCACCTACCACTTCGAGCGCCAGTTGGGCCACCGCACGAATATCAGGTTCGTCTTCAACGTACATCACGCGTTCCAACTCAGCCATCAACACGCTCCTCATCAGGTTGCAATCTGCCGGTCAGGTGATTGATGCGTTTCAATAGATCAGGAACACTCAACGCCGATTTCAACACCGCAGCATCGACCCGCAAGCGCAGCTGCGGCTCAACACCATGTCCGGTTAATATCATAATGCTACAGCCTGGGAAATACTCTCGCACCTCTTCAATCAAATCCGCACCGTCTCCGTCGGGCAGCTCAATATCGAGCAGAAGCAGATCAGGCACCTCTTTCTCTAGCGAGATGCGCGCCTCATCCACGGTGGTCGCGAGTCGGAAGCTGAATCCATCCCCCGCTGACTGACGGATAACCTGATATAAATCAATATCATCCTCTACATGCAACACCTTGACCTGCCCGCTCGAAGCCCGCAAAGCCTTGTCCGACCCCAGTGGTTTATCCATTGCATCCCGACAGGGCAGGTCTATCCAGAAGGTGGACCCCTCGCCCAGGATCGAGTCGAACCCAAGCTCACCGCCCATGTGTTCAACAAGCTCCTTGCTGATCGCCAGCCCCAGGCCAGTGCCACCCTTTTTGCGCTGATCAGAGGAATCGGCCTGGGCAAAACGTTGGAAAATCTTGGCCTTGAATGCCTCGGCAATACCCTCTCCATTATCGGAAACAGAGATACGTACGCGATCACCGAGCAGCCGTGCATCAAGGGCGACGCGACCGCCCTGGGAGGAAAACTTGATGGCATTGGACAGCAGATTGATCAGCACCTGTTGCAGCCTCTGAGGATCTACATTGATCAGAACCGCTGGCACCTGCCCAGGGGGGACCAGCGTTACTTGCTGATCGGGGGCGTATTGCACAATGGACACAAGCGCCTGATCCAACTGCTCTGCGAGGCCTAGCTGCTGATAATCAAAATGCAACTTGCCCGCGGCAATTTTTTCGATATCCAGCAAATCGTTGATCAGGTTGGTTAGACGCTGACTATTATTGTACGCCAGCGCTACCATTTCCCCTGCCCGCTGCGGCATGCCGTCCAGCGCACCTGACCTTAGCATGCCCAGCGCGCCAGAAATCGAGGTCAGCGGTGTACGCAACTCATGACTTACCGTGGAAACGAATTCGCTTTTTATCTGCTCCAGGTGTTTGCGTTCGGATACATCCTCAGCAATACCCAGATAGCCTGCGATGCCACCTTCGGCGTCGCGTATGACAGAGGTTACAAGTCTCACCGGTACACGCTGGCCGCCGCGCGTTATGTAGGTCCATTCACGCGGGTTCCGCTGGCCCTGCTCCGCCTCGTGTACGAAGACCCTGAAGCCCTGGATATCGAAACCATGCTGCGCTGTCAGCTCTTCACCTACCCGCGCGACCTCTTCAGGATCATGCAGCAGAGCGGGTGTTTCCCTCCCTACCACCTGTTCCGCCGGGTAGCCCAACAGGCGCTGCGCACCGGTATTGAATAGCGTAATGACGCCCTGGTTGTCAGTGGCGATAATACTGAAATCTTCAGCTGCATCCAGTACCGAAGACAGCAGTCCATTAGTGTCGGCCAACTCCCTGGTCCTGGCCGCAATATTCTTGACCAGTCGCCCCCGAGAGTCGTGCAGCACCTGTACGCTTGATGCTATCTCACTGCCCAGATGATTCAAGGACGTGGACATCTGATCAAACTCTTGCACGATGCTCCCCGATACGGGCGCGAACTCACCGGTTCGAACACTCTGCTCGATAATCTGGCTGGCATTGGCCAGCCGAACCACCGGACGACTCAAGAGCCGACTGATCAGCCAGGCCAACAGGATCGACAACATAAAAATGCCCGCAAGCAGGGAGAACTTTGAAAGACGTTTGGCTTCCATCAGTTGCACAAGTGGGGCTGCAGAGTCCTCAATGCGCACTTGCCAGCCAGGCGAGCCTTCCAGAGGTCTTCGTATCCAGTAGTACCCCTCCTTCCAGCGCTGCATCGCGTTGTACTCACCCGCTGGCAACCAGATCCGCAACCCATCCAGGGAACTGCGATACTCAGGAACCAGAGCAGGAGTAGTCGAGCGCAGCTCGCGCCCGACGGTGACGATATCCTGATCGTCACTCTCCAGGGCAATAGTCACGGAGGGGAACATACTCTCCATGCGCGAAAGATGATGATCCAGATTCGCTGTCCCGGCAGGATCGGACTGCACCCTGTTTTCGAGAATCGCTGCTATGCCGTTGAGTTTCTCCTGCACGGCACTTTCCAGCGCATGACGCTGAGCGTGTGCGTCGACGAGCACCGGTGTCATGCCCGCTAACAGGATCGCCGACAACATGCATTGAAAAAGAATCCAGGAAAGCGACATCGAAGCCAGTTGCTGACGCTGATAGCTGATCAGCAGTATGACCAGTCCGGCAAGCAGGGCATTGAAAAGCCCGTTGACTGCCTGCTTCAGGGCGATGAGGGTAACAACTGAGCTCGGCATACCGGCTATCGCCCAGTAGACGATAAATACCACCGGGATGCCTATCACTACCCAGTACAAAAAATCCGCTATGACCAGATTCTGCAGGTGGCGCCGGTGATACATCCAGGCTACCAGAAGCCCCTCAAGTACAAACCCGGGAATGGCCACCGGTTGCCCCCACAAAACCAGGGTATAAAGTGAGCCAACCAGCGCTACTAACCCGGCCGCCCATATGCCCAGGTATACAACCGCCAGCATGACGGCCGCCGAACCAAAAATCAGATCGACACCAAATAACAGAGGTATGTTTAACCAGTTCCCAAACAGAGCCAGCGAGCATAGCGCCAACAACCCGCATCCTTTGCCAAAAAACCGGCTGGAACTACTCGGTAGTGCAAACATTCTCTGCCCCCTTGCACTGGCGGAACTCCACCCAGAAACAACTTCCCCCTGGAATCGCGGATTCGAAGCCAATTTGCCCGTCCATCTGCTCAGTCAACTCCTTGCTGATGGCCAACCCCAGGCCGGTACCCGCCTGACGTCGATTATCACTGCCATCGGCCTGGGCAAAACGCTGGAAAATATGCTCGTAAAAGCTTGGTGGTATCCCCGGACCCTGGTCGGTGACGCTGATTCGTACATATTCTGACATCTGGCTGATGTTGACTTCGACCCGGCCACCAGCGGGTGAAAATTTGATGGCATTACTGAGCAGATTGGTCAGCACCTGCTGAAAGCGCGAAGCGTCTACCTGTATGTGGGGGGCAGGAACTGAATTGCTGATTATCTCAACCTGCTGCTGGTCTGCCATCGCCTGGATATCATCAATGCTGCTTTGCACCAGATCCGCAACCGCATGGGGCGCGGGGTAGAGGGTTATCCGCCCCGCCATCAGTTTTTCGATATCGAGCAGATCATTGACCAGTTGCGACAAGCGCCGGCTGTTATTCAGCGCAATATCCATCATGGGCTGTAATGCGTCAGGGACCGCACCGAGAGAGCCGGAGCGCAACAGACCTATGGCGCCGGCAATCGCTGTCAGTGGGGTGCGCAACTCATGACTGACCGTGGAAATAAACTGATTTTTTAAAGTCTCGTTACGTAATCTATCGCTTATATCTTCCGCGACGCCCAGATAGCCACGGAAATTACCATCGCCGTTTCTGATTGCGCTGACCACCACCTGCACCGGAATCAATCGCCCTTCTCGATGCCTGTAATGCAACATAAGAACTTCTTCGACCCCCTGTTGTGCACGCAGGGTAAATACTTCGTCACCCACCAGGGGTCGTCCCAACTCAGACTCCATGGTTCGCGCCCGTTCGCGTATTTCATCGGCCAACAGGAATAAGCCTGGCTTCTGATTACCCACCATCTCTTCAGCTGGGTAACCCAACATCAGCTCAGCACCCTTGTTGAAAAGCATGATGGTCCCTTCGGCGTCAGTGGCGACGATAGCAAAGGAACGCGCCGCGGCAAGAACGGAGTCCAGGAGGTCGTGACTATGACGTAGCTCTGCAGTGCGCTTTCTAACCTCCAAATCAAGCTGATCAAGCAAATTGCGTTGCCAGACAAGTCGCACCAGCAATCCCAGTAGTATGGCCAGAAAAAGGGCTATGGATACTTCCAGAGCCCGGAACCAACCCAGTTGGCCCGGGAGCGATTCGGGCGCCTGAATCGCCATCTGCCACTGGGCACCTGGCACTCTTATCGGGAATATCTCCAATGGTTGGTCAAACACGGTCGGGGAACCAAAAAAGACCTCACCTGGCACACCGTCGCTCCCTTCATGTCGCAAGGCCAATTCGGGGGCAAGTTCGCCCGCAGCAGAGCGCAGATAATCAAACAGGCTATTGGCGTCGATCACAGTACTGAGCAGTCCCCAGTATGTATCCTCGATAAAGATCGGCGCACGATAGATCAGGCCTCGGCCACCCTGAACCAATTGCAATGGACCGCTCAGCATGCCCTCCCGGGTAATCTGCATTTTCTCGATAGCGGGCCACTGGTCGGGCAGGTCTGCATAGTTCAGGCCGATGGCACCCTCGTTACCCTCAAGCGGGAACACCCACGTAATGCGATTGCTCGGCGCTATACCGATGTTACGAAAGTGACGTCCACGGTCATATACCAGCGACAGGATGCGCTGTATCTCCCGCGGATCAAGAACACCCTCTCGGGCCACGATATAGGACTCGACGCCGGTCGCCAGAAATGCCGCATTGTTGATCTCGGACTCAAGCAAGGCTCTTACACGACCAGCCTCTTCCAGCGTGGCACGCACCTTGTCGTCCGCCTCTGCGTTTCGATACATCCGCAGGCTATACTCCAAAGGAATCAACAGGCACACGAAAAACCCGGCTACCAACAGCCAGAAGGTCCGTGTCCTGAAACCCTGCTTGGTTGTCGCCACCATCAAGCGCTCAAGCCAGCGGGAGACTGAGCGGGCAAATCCACATGGAAGCGCGACCCCTTGCCCAGTTCGGTGTCAAAGCTGATGTTGCCTCCCATCTTGTAAACCAGCTGCTGCGTGATGGCCAGCCCCAGTCCAGAACCGCCCCGCTTCCGGGCATCGGATGCGTCCGCCTGGGAAAACTTGTCGAAAATCCGATCCCGAAATTCGGGGGCTATGCCCTCGCCCCGATCGGCAACTGTCAGTCGAATGTACTCGCCGTGACCCTCGCTACTTACTATCACCTGAGCTCCGGCAGGCGAGAACTTGATAGCGTTGGACAAGAGGTTGGCCAGCACCTGTTGCAACCTTGCGGGGTCAACGCATACTTGCGCTCCCTGGGTATGATCCACACCAAGCAGGGAGACGTCGTATTGACTCGCATAGGGCTCGTTCTCCCGCACGGACATCGCAACCAGAGACTCCAGGGTGTGCCATTGCAGATCAAAGCTCATCTTGCCGACCAACAGTTTCTCCATATCCAGTACATCGTTGATCAGCAACAACAGACGTTGGCTATTCCTGTCTGCCACACTCATCATGTCTTGTGCCGTTTCTGGCAAGGCCCCCAACACGCCAGATGCGATCAGAGCGATAGCTCCACGCAGAGCCGTTAACGGCGTCCGCAATTCATGACTGACCGTAGAAATAAACTCATCCTTCATGCGCTGCATGCGCTTGCGCTCGGAAATGTCTTCTATGATCGACCATATGAGTTTCTCGCCGCTGGCATCATGCACCACCATGCCATTGAGCAAGACGGGATAACGGCTACCATCCTTGCGGATATATTCCTTTTCGTAGGGACCGTAACGTCCGGTTTCCTGCATGCTGCGCAACTGATCCTGTTCCTGGGGAGCATATTCCTCTGGCGTTACCTCCCAATAGCTCAAGGTCGCATATTCCTCGCGGGTATAGCCAGTGGGCAAAAGCAGAGCGGGGTTAACGTCAATAAAGGCGCCGGTCTCGAAATCGTTCAAGGCTATGCCATAGGGCGACAGCTCGAACAAACCGCGCAGCCTGGTCTCGCTCTGGCTCAGGGCCAGTTGGGCATGAATCTGCTCGCTAGCATCGGCATGGGTACCTGCCATCCACAACGGCTGACCATCCGAGGTCCGGCTGAGCAGACGCCCACGGTCATGTACCCAGACCCATTGCCCGTTCTTGTGACGCATTCGGCAATGCACATCATAGAAATCTGAATCGCCCTTGAAATGGGCCTCAAGAGCCTGGGCCGATGCCTCCAGGTCGACCGGGTGAGCAAGCTCCATCCAGGTATCAATACTGACGGGGGACAGCTCATCGAGGGTATATCCGGCGATTTCTGCCCAGCGCTCGTTGAATACGGTCTCACCGGTCTGCACGTTCCATTCCCATGTACCTATATTGGTACCTTCAATAACCGATGCCAGCCGGCGCTCCGCCAGCTCGGCACGCGCTAATTGGGCTTCCAAACGTGCCTGGCGTATCTCGAGCTCCACCAGGTCAGCGAGATCACGCAAGGTCTGGTGATCCTCCACAGACAATATCCGTGGACGGGAATGGATCAGACACAAGGTACCTACTTTAAGACCTTCACCCTCATGTCCTTGATCCGCACGCAATGGCGCTCCGGCGTAAAACCGGATGTGGGGGGCATCGACGACCAGGGGGTTATCGGAAAATCGCTCATCTTTTGCGGCGTCTGGCACTTCAAAAATATCTTCATGCAGGATCGCATGCCCGCAGAAGGATACTTCCCGGCTAGTTTGAGTTACGTCCAGGCCCTGGCGGGATTTGAACCACTGAAAATCGTCCGCAATCAGTGAGATAAGCGCGATATCAACCCCGAAGATTCGCTGTGCCAGGCGAGTAATACGATCAAACCGGGGCTCAGCTGCGGAAAACAAGAGCTGGGTATCTTGTAGTGCCTGCAGACGCGATGCCTCGTTTTCCGGCTTTTCTGGTGACTGCATTAAAGCCTCATAGGCCAATAGATTTATTGAAGCTGTCAAAGCAGATTAAGCGTAAAGAAGTCTGCTTACCAGATAAGCCATAAAAATCAGGGCTATCAATAAATAACGATGTTGGGTCAGAACAGCATCAACCTGCAGATTCAAAATGTTGCTCGATTTTTTCAGGACAGGCATTTTGAAGCTGCGGATTTCTCATTACGCTATCATGTCAAAGTGACATTGTTTTTATGAAGAGGATGACGATGGTTTTAGAGCATGCTGGTGCGCCTTACCCTGAACAGGAAACTGAACGCCAAGGGCGAGTGGACGAGCTCTGCCTTACTAGCCAGAACCAGGATGCGGTTTTTGACCGATTGGTTCAACTGACTGCGGCATGTTTGAAAGTACCCATCGCTTTGGTGTCGATTCTGGACAATAAACGCCAGTGGTTTCTCGCCAGAGCCGGCCTTGATATCCAGGAAACCCCCAGAAATCAGTCCTTTTGCGGCTACGCTATTCTGCAATCATTCCCGCTGCAGGTGCCTGACGCTCTGGCAGATCCGCGCTTTCGCGATAATCCCTTGGTCACCGGAGAGCCCAGAATCCGCTTCTACGCCGGTATTCCATTGATAACCGAAGACGGGCTGGCCCTTGGGTCGCTTTGCATAATCGATACCGTTCCGCGCCCTGAATTAAATGCGTCTGAATTAGCAATACTGCAAAAGCTCGCCGACCTAGTCATGAGTCGCATAGCGTCGTTACGCGAAAGAAGCTATGTAGACTCCACCACCGGTCTGTTCAACAGCGCCAGACTGAGTAGAGACATTTCAGAACAGCAGAAACGATTCACGCAGGGTCATGTGATAATGATCGACGTGTTTGAACTGTTATACGTCAAGGACATGGTCAAGGCTTTAGGGTACGGTTTATTTAACGACTTACAGGTTGAAACCACGCATACATTAAAGGCGCTATTGCCTCCAGATGCTCAGCTTTACAAAGCCAGCCCTACCCGATTTGCAGTTTGGCTTGAGAACGCTTCAGCGGGCGTTTGCGCTAAGCTAAGTGGCCGGTTGCTGGAGACCTTGAAGCAGCCGATCATCTGGAAAGACATTCCAATTCAGACGCAGGTGGCGATCGGAATTTTGCCGCTGAATTCGAGCCTGAGCAATCAAGCTAACTGGCTACGACGCAGTATCAGTACTGCTGACTACGCACGCGGTCTCAGGGAGCGTATTGCATGGTTTCAGCCTGAGCTGGAGAGCGCCCATCAACGCACTTTTGCCTTATTGGGCGGCATCGCGCCTGCCCTGCTGGCTGACGACCAGCTCCGCCTGGAGTACCAACCCAAGATCAGCTTGAGCAGCGGCCGATGTACTGGACTAGAGGCTCTTCTACGCTGGACACATCCAGAGCTGGGGCGTGTTGGACCTGATGAGTTCATACCTCTGGCGGAAAAGACCACGCTGATTCATGAGCTGACACTTTGGGTCGTGAACAAGGCGGTACTGCAACTCAAGGAATGGCAGTCCCAAGGACTGAACTTGACCGTATCGATCAATATATCAGCAGGGGACCTTGAAACGCCTTTGTTTGCAGAGCAGTTACTCGAACAAATGCAGCGCCATGGCATCCAGCCAGGAGAGATTGAGCTGGAATTTACCGAGAGTGTTTTGATGAGTGACCCACAAGCTGTAAAAGAGCAGCTGGAGCGTCTTACACAGCTCGGTATTAACGTTGCAATTGATGACTTTGGAACGGGCTACAGCAACTGGGCCTATCTGCGGCAGTTACCCGCTTCAACACTGAAAATCGACAAATCATTTATCGATGGCATACAGAAACATGAGGCTGACAGACTCATGGTCACGGCAATCATTGAGTTAGCACACAAACTAAACTACAAAGTGATCGCCGAGGGTGTTGAAACCCAAGAAGACTTTAACCTCCTTGCTGAGTGGGGCTGTGATCAAGTGCAAGGTTATCTTGTAGCCAAACCAATGCCGCCTGACGCTTTGCCAAACTGGCTAGCTAAAAGAGCCGAGCCAGCCAACAGCAAATAGGGTTGCCGCGGATACTGAACGGCACCGGGAAATCGAAGACGCGTCAGCGGTCTGAAGACTCAAAGCGCCACTCCGTTTTTTGCCAGTAAATCCAGCAGGCCCTGTTCATCCAGTACGGGCACATTCAATTGTTCGGCCTTGGCCAACTTGCTTCCCGCACCCGGGCCGGCTACCACACAGTGTGTCTTGGCTGAGACGCTACCTGCGACCTTGGCGCCAAGACTTTCCAGATGATCCTTGGCCACATCCCGTGAGAAGGTTTCCAGGGTACCCGTCAGCACCCAGGTCTGACCCGTCAGGGGCATACCTTCGCTTTGGGCGGCACGGGGGCTGTCCCAGTGCATACCAAAATCCTTGAGCTGCTGCTCGATCCTGAGCGCATGCTCACGCCTTGAGCTATCGGCAAAGTACTCGCGCAGACCCGACTGTGCCTTTTCGGTAAAGCGCGCGACCGTTTTCAGCTCTAGCCAGTCGGCATCCATGATCGCGGCGAGGCTGTTGAAGCTGGCTGTAAGACGCTCGGCACCGGTTTTCGCGACGCCAGGTATTTCCAGACGAGTGATGAATTCAGCCAGACTGACACTGGCCGCCAGGTCAGGGCTTAGGCCAGCCTCTTCCTGTAGCTTGATGCCACGCTCGAGCAACTGACCTATGACTGTCTGGTTGTGCTCTTCGGCAAAGAACGAATGAATCTCGTGGGCAACTTCGGCCCCCACATCCGGCAGGTATACGAGTACGTCGGGCAACGCCTGGCTGATACGCTCCAGAGACCCCAGTGAGCGTGCCAGAAGCTTGGCAGTCTCCTCGCCCACGTCGGGAATGCCCAGGGCGAAGATGAAGCGTGCGAGGGTCGGCTGCTTGCTCTCCTGAATCGCGCCGAGCAGATTTTTGCTGGATATCTCGGCAAAACCTTCCAGCGACAGTACCTGCTCGTAGGTCAGTAGATACAGGTCTGCGGGAGAGCCAGCCAGACCGGTGTCGACCAGTTGCTCGACAATCTTTTCGCCCAGCCCGTCAATATCCAGGGCGCGCCGCGATACGAAGTGAATAATCGCCTGCTTGAGCTGAGCCTGACAGGTGAGCCGGCCGACACAGCGATACACTGCACCCTCGCTGATGGTTTCCCGGCCTCTGGTACGTTTGACCAACTGCGTGCGTTCTACGTCCGAACCACAGACCGGACATTGCTGCGGTATGTCCACCGGCTTGGCGTCGGCTGGCCGTCGCTCGGCTACCACCTGCATAACCTGCGGAATGACATCACCGGCGCGGCGGATGATCACGCTGTCACCGATCATCAGCCCCAGGCGCTGGACCTCATCCATGTTGTGCAGTGAGGCATTGGATACGGTTACCCCTCCCACCAGCACCGGACGCAACCGTGCAACTGGAGTTACCGCACCCGTGCGACCAACCTGGAACTCCACATCCAGCAGTTCGGTGACTTCTTCCATAGCGGGAAACTTGTGGGCGATCGCCCAGCGCGGCTCGCGTGCACGAAAGCCCAGCTCACGCTGATAGGCCAGCCTGTTGACCTTGAACACCACTCCGTCGATCTCGTACCCCAGCGCAGCTCGGCGCTCACCGATGTCGCAGAAATATTCCAGGCACTGATCCACCCCCACCGCCAGCTTGAGTTCCTTGCTGATGCTCAGCCCCCAGTCTCGCAACCTGTGCAGAATACCGACCTGAGTATCCGGCAGATCACCGTTCACCTGTCCGATGCCATAGCAGCAGAACTCCAGGGGTCGAGCTCGAGTGATAGTGGGATCCAGCTGGCGCAGGGAACCGGCAGCGGCGTTGCGGGGATTGGCAAAGGTTTTGCTGCCCGTTTCGCGGGCGCGGTCATTGAGTGATTCAAACCCGGCCTTGCTGATAAAGACCTCGCCTCGCACTTCAAGGACAGAGGGCCATCCCTCGCCGCGCAATTTCAATGGCACGTTGCGAATGGTGCGCACATTGCTGGTGATATCCTCGCCAGTACTGCCATCACCCCGGGTAGCGCCTCTTACCAACTGGCCTTTTTCGTACAACAGGCTAACCGCCAGCCCATCGAGCTTGGGCTCGCAACAGTACTCGACCTCCTTGCCCTCATCGAACAAGTCGCCCACGGGCAGATCGAGACCTTCACGCACCCGCCGATCAAAGTCGCGCATGCTCTGCTCATCGAAGGCATTGCCCAGACTGAGCATGGGGACGTCGTGGCTCACTGTGCCAAAGGCAGACAGAGCTTCCCCACCCACCCGCTGGGTGGGTGAATCCGGCGTAATCAGGTCCGGGGTGGCCTCTTCAATGGCCCTGAGCTCGTTGAACAGCCGATCGTATTCGGCGTCGGGAATCGACGGCTCATCGAGCACGTAATAACGATGATTGTGAAGATCAATCTGCTCACGCAGCTCAATGGCGCGAACAGCCGGGTCCTGGGTCTGGGTCATGGTATATATCGGTCGGGAAACGAACCGCGATTGTACCCAATGGCGCATGGCGCGTCAGGCGTAGGTTGGACGTGAGGGCCGGGAGGCTTTGCGATAGATCTTTTCGTGGCGGGGCCGCCACTCCCACAGGGTCGCCGATCCTAACGGGGCCGCATATACCTGATGGGAGCCGCGGCGCTGCGGCTAAGAAGTCTGAATACTTCTCAGCGTCTTACCGAATAGTGTTTACGCTCGAACTCGGCGATGCGCAGGCGATAATGTTCGATCGTCTGGGCTGTCAGGACGCTGCGCTGTTCATCCTTGAGGTCGCCACCCAGTTCGTGGGACAGCTTGCGGGCTGCGGCGATCATCAGGTCGAGTGCCTGCTTGGGGTGTCGCGGGCCGGGAAGCCCCATGAAGAAGCTGACCGCGCGCACTCGACTGCTATCCAGTTCATCAAGATCAAAAACACCGGGCTTGAGGGCGTTGGCCATTGAGAACAGGACATCTCCATTACCGCTCATGCTTTCATGGCGATGGAAGATATTCATGTCGCCATGGCGCAGGCCGCTCTCCAGAATGCTCTGATGTAACGCAGAGCCAGCGAAGCCCTCTTCATCGCGGGCTACGACGTTGATGACCAGCACTTCCTGAACAGGTGCCTGCTCCTTGGGCGGCGCCTCCGCAGCAGGTTCGGCTTTGGCGGTCTTTTTCTCGTAGCGGCTGAATGGCTTACGCTCGGCTTTATCCTTTGGGCTGCGCTCGGCAGAACTCTCAGCAGGACTTCCATCAGCCAGGGGATCCAGCAATACCGGCACAGGCTCTTCGAGATCCAGGCCCACTTGCTCGGGCTGACGCCGGGCGCGCGGTTCGCGCACTTCATCGTCTGCCTGGATGATTGGCAAGTCGTCGTCAAAGGAGGGCTCGGCACGTTCGTGTTTGCCGAGTACCCTCGGCGGCCCCAGTAGTTCGTTGCTATCTGCGTCTTCAGGCAGATCCTGCAGATTGCGCTCGAGCTTGAAGCGTATCCGCGACCGGCCGCCCATACGCCGCCAGCCATCAAACAGAATACCTGCGATCACCAGAAGGCCAATAATGATAAGCCACTCACGCAAACCGAAATCCATGAATATCCTGATCCTGTCTACTAAATCTGAACTGAAGCCAGCCACCTGGAAGGCCTCATATTAACCGTCGACACTAGCATGCTCTAGCGCAACATTATAGCGCTGCCAGGGCCGCGGCCTCCTCTACATCCACTGTGACAAGGCGGGAACAACCAGGTTCATGCATTGTCACGCCGAGCAACTGATCGGCCATTTCCATCGCTATCTTGTTGTGCGTAATGTAAATGAATTGTACGCGCTTAGACATCTCTTTAACTAATCGTGCATAACGCCCGACGTTGGCATCATCCAATGGTGCATCAACCTCATCAAGCATGCAGAAGGGTGCCGGATTAAGCTGGAAGATCGAGAATACCAGGGCAATGGCCGTCAGGGCCTTTTCCCCACCAGACAGAAGGTGGATGGTGCTGTTCTTCTTGCCCGGCGGGCGCGCCATGATTGTCACGCCAGTGTCGAGCAGGTCGTCGCCGGTCAGCTCGAGATATGCATGACCACCGCCGAACACCTTGGGGAACAGCGACTGCAGGCCATGATTGACCTTGTCGAAGGTTTCCTTGAAGCGGCTGCGGGTTTCCCGGTCGATCTTGCGGATGACCTGCTCAAGGGTATTCAGGGCTTCTTCCAGATCGGCGTTTTGCGCATCCAGATAACGTTTACGCTCTGACTGCTGCTGATACTCATCGATGGCAGCCAGGTTGATAGCGCCAAGCCGCTGGATGCGTGCGTCCATTTGCGCCAGTTGCTGCTCCCAGCCTGCCTCGGTTGCGTCGTCGGGCAGCAGTTCGAGTACCGACTTGAGGTCGTAGCCAGCTTCGAGCAGTTGCTCCTGCAAACCCTGCCGGCGGGTTTGCAGATCACGCGCGGCAAGACGCTGCTCATCCAGCTGGCCGCGCAGTACCTGGGCTTGCTGTTCGGCCTGGGTGCGACGACGGTCCTGATCACGCATCAGTTGATCAACAGTCTCAAGCGCCTGGCGGGCATTGCCCAACTCCTGCTCTACCTGCACGCGTTGCTCAAGGAGGCTCTCCAGCTCGATACGCTGGTCATCCTCGGGCGCCTGACTTTCTTCCAGAGTCATGCGTAACTGCTCACGGCGCTCGGACAGGCGCTGGACCTGAACGCCCAGGCGTTCCAGCCCCTGACTGGTGGAGTCGTGCTGGGCACGCAAGGACTGCACGCGCAACTCGAGCTGGTGCAGCTTGTCCTTGTGCTGGCGGGCGTGTTGCCGCGCCTGATCCAGACTCTCGCGTACCTGATCACGCTGGCGCAGCAGCTCTTCCCGCTGGCCGGCATCCGCTGCCATATGATCCAGTGCGGCCTGCAGGGTCATCCGCGCTTCGCCAATCTGCTCCTGCTCCTCGGTGCGCTGGGCGCGAATATCCTCGAGGTCGTCGGTAATCCGTTGGCGCCGGGCGTTTACCTGCTCGAGACGAACCTGACGCGCCGACCACTGGGCTTTCAGGTCGCCCTGCTCACGACTCTGGCTGGCCAATCCTTGCTGCAGACCGTCACGCTGTTGCTCCAACAGACGGATGCGCTCACGCAACTCCTCAACACGCAGATTTTCCTGCTCGAGCCGTTGCTCCTGCTCCTCGACGTTAGCCAGCAGACCGTCGATCTCCTGCTGGCGCGCGAGTACACCAGACTGATTCTCTTCACCGCGCTGATAGCGCAGCCAGTTACGCCCCAGCCAGTGCCCGGCGGGGGTGATGATGGATTGGTGATCGGCAAGCTGACCACGCTCCGCGAGTGCCTGATCCAGCGTCTCAGCGGTGCGGATATTGGCCAGCCAGGGAGACATATCGACGGAGCAACGGACCCTGGCATGCAGCGAATCGCTATGAGCGGCAGCGGACTGATCATCAGCGGTGCTGGCCTCTATAAGCCGCAAGCTCCCCTGATCAAAACCAGCAAGGCTTTCTGCCATGCTATCGATGCTGTCCAGCCTGACTGCCTGCAGGTCGTCAGCCAGGACCGTCTCTACTGCCAGCTCCCATCCGCTATCGACCTGCAGTTGGCCGGCGAGCTGGGGCAGGTCCTGCAGTCCCTGCTCGCGCAACCATTGCTGCACGCCCTGCCCCTGATCCAGTGCGGCCTGCTGCAGCGCTTCAAGGGAGGCCAAACGACCACTCTGACGCTGGATCTCGCCGCGGCGAATATCCCGCTCCTGATGCAGCGCATGCAGGGTTTCGCGCTCCTGCTGCAGATTGTCGCTGATATCAGTCAGTTGTTGCTGTTCGGTTTCGCTGCGCAGCTCCATCTCGGCCAATTGTTCGGCCAATTCAGCAAGCTCCTCATCCAGTGGACCGGAACTCAGGCCGCTGCGCTCGTCCTCAAGACGCTGAATTCGCTCACTGAGCCGTTCAATAGCTTGCTCGAGATGGCGGATCCGTGACTGTTCGACCTCGGCCTGCTGACGCGGCGCGGCGGCCTGCTGATTGAACTGGTCCCAGGCGCCCTGCCAGGCCTGCATGGCTTCTTCGGCGGTGAACAACTGCTCTGCAGTGTCTTCATCGGCGGCGCCAGCCATCTCCAGGTCCGGCTCGACTTCAGCGAGCTCGTTCTGTAGATCCGCGAGCAGTGCCTGGTCCTGACCGAGGTGGCTCTGCGCTTCCTGCCAGGCAAGTTCGGTTTCGTCGATGTCGTCATGCAACTGGCGCTGGCGATCACGATTGAACTGCAGCACCTGCTCGATGCGGCTGATGTCCGCACCCACGCTGTAGTAACGCGCCTGAACCTGATTGAAGGTTTCCGTCAGATCAACATGCTGGTCACGCTGCTTCTCGACTTCACTATCGGCATTGCGCTGCTCTGCAATCAAGGCTTCCATAGCGATCTCGAGATCGCGCACACGATGCTCGCGCTCAGCGGTCTGGCCGTCCAGTGTCTGCCAACGCAGCGCCTGCAACTGGGCCTTGAGCTGGCGCTCCTCAGCCTTGAATTCCTTGTACTTTTCCGCCGATTGGGCCTGGCGCTGCAGATGGGCCAACTGGCGTTCAAGTTCCTCGCGCAGGTCTGTCAGGCGTGCCAGATTATCGTGGGTACGGCGGATACGGTTTTCGGTCTCCCGGCGCCGCTCCTTGTATTTGGAAATACCGGCAGCTTCTTCAATAAACAGGCGGAGCTCATCAGGTTTGGCCTCGATCAGCTTGGAGATCATGCCCTGTTCGATAATCGAGTAGCTGCGCGGACCCAGGCCCGTACCCAGAAATATATCGGTGATATCCCGGCGGCGGCACTTGGTGCCATTGAGGTAATACTGGTTCTGCGCCTCGCGGGTCACTCGACGGCGGATGGATATCTCGTTGTATCCGGCGTACTCGCCCTTGAGCGTGCCGTCACTGTTGTCGAAGATCAGTTCAATAGAGGCCTGGCCAACCGGCTTGCGGCTGTTGGAACCGTTGAAGATAACGTCGGTCATCGACTCGCCACGCAGATTCTTCGCGGAACTTTCGCCCATGACCCAGCGCACGGCATCGATGATATTGGATTTGCCACAGCCGTTCGGCCCGACCACAGCGCCCATATTGGTCGGGAAGAAAACGGTAGTCGGGTCCACAAAGGACTTGAAACCCGCCAGCTTGATGCACTTAAGTCGCATTCAGTCGCCTGTTACAAGCTCCAGCACAAACACGCACTTAGACAGCGATCCCTGTCACAGGACTTGCCGTATCGGGTGTTTGTGCACAATAAGCAGGCATTTTTACCCGCAAAGGCCCTCCATGAGAAGCCCTGAGTCTGAAATACCCCGTTACCAGCTTTACGAAGTGCCCTGTCCGATACTGGCCAAGCATCAGCCAGTGCTGCAAAATCGCGGCCTCGACCCTTGAAAACGGATGGACTCATGGCGCTGCAACCGGATATGGACCAGCTATACGACCAATTGGTTGAAGAGGAGGATACGCGGGTCTGCAAGGATATTCCCGAGTCAGCTTGCAGCAACGTGCCCGCAAACTTCTTCCGTCAGGTTGCGGCCATTGTGCTTACCGGGCTGGGCGACACTCTGACCAACCCGAAGACCACCCTGACCTGGCTGCTCGGAATTGTCGGTGCTCCTGCGGCGATGATTGCCTGGCTTGTACCTATCCGCGAGTCGGGCTCCATGCTGCCGCAAATGTTCATCGCCTCCTTCATACGTCGCCAGGCATTGCGCAAGCCACTTTGGGTCGCAGGTAGCCTTGGACAAGCCGCTGCTTTGCTGGCTATGGGCGCAGCAGCCTGGCTGACCGAGGGCCTGCTGGCGGGTCTGCTGATTCTCGGCTGTCTGGTTCTGTTCAGCCTGGCACGCAGTGTCTGTTCGGTGGCCATCAAGGATGTGATGGGCAAGACGATTCCGAAAACCCGTCGAGGCCGCATGCACGGTATGGCTACTACGGTCTCAGGCACCCTGGTGCTGGCGTTCGGCGTTTATATGATGCTGCTGCCACCGGCGGACGACGACGTATTGTTCTATGCCCTCTTGCTGGTGGGTGCGGCAATGCTTTGGGTCGGCGCCGCCATTCTCTTCCAAAGGGTAGAGGAAACGCCTGGCGCGACCGAGGGTGGCGCTAACGCCATCAACGAGGCTATCAGCAGAATCAGCCTGCTGCGCGATGATGCGCCATTCCGGCGATTCGTCATTACCCGCGCCTTGCTGCTGTGCTCGGCATTGTCTGCCCCCTACTACGTGGTTCTCGGCCAGGAGGTGGAATCTTCACTGGGTATGCTGGGCGCCTTTCTGGTCGCTAATGGGCTAGCCAATAGCTTGAGTGCGATGATCTGGGGACGCATGGCCGACCTGTCCAGCAAGCAGGTGCTGACCCGTGCGGGTCTGTTAACGAGCCTGGTTGCGCTGCCGGTCGTGGGCCTGCACTGGTGGGCCGATTTGCCTGCCAATGTGCATGCCTGGCTGTTTCCCGTGGCTTTCTTCGTTCTTGGTATCGCCCATGCCGGCGTACGGGTGGGTCGCAAGACCTACGTTCTGGATATGGCTGGGGGCAATAAGCGCACGGATTACGTTGCCCTGAGTAATAGCCTGATCGGACTACTGCTGCTGAGCACCGGCTTTCTCGGATTGTTGACGGCGCTCATTGGGCCGGGTGGAATGCTGCTGCTCCTGTCCGGCCTTGGACTGTGCGGCGTTCTGATGTCCCTTGGCCTGGACGAAGTTCAGAGCTAAGGCACCCAGAACACAGGGTTATTCATTTTTCTCACTACTTGCGTCTTGATCGGTGCTGGACAAGCAGCCCAATGAGCTCGCGCTACGTGCTACTGGGCTAGCTCTTTGTGGCCTTTACTGCACTGCCTGATCAATAACCAGTATTACCTGCTCGGCGTCGCCTACAGTGACCTGATCAATGTGGCCTTCGTGACTGCCCTGCATCACATCGCCTGTTGGGGACAGACGAGCATTGAGCTGCAGTGTCTGGCCCTCGGTGAGCTTCACGTCCGGCAACATGGCATCGGAAGAGCTGAGCACGATGTCCGCTGGTAGCTGACTGATCTGCAGACGGCGTGCAACCAGTGGCATGGGTGGTCCTTGTGCCTCGCGGGCGAAGATGAACACGATCGCGTCCGGGCCGACTTCATCGGCCAGACCGTCAGCCAGTTCCAGACGCACACGAATCACAGCATTGCCAACCGGTTCCTGCACCTGTTCAACCGGCTCGCCCATACGCTCACGTGCCCTGGCGATACCACCTTGAATCGCCTGAGCGCCCGCCCCCTGGGGTGGCATCCCTACCAACAGACGCTCCCAGAAGCGGATGGCGCCGGGATAATCTCCGCTCTCAAAGGCGGCGATACCCAGCAGACCCAACGCAGTAGGCTCATTGGGATCAAGCTCCAGGGCCTTGTCCAGCGCGGCAACCGCTGCGCTGTCCAGCTGATTGCCGCTGGCAAAGAAACGCGCCTGACCCAGCTGAGCAAGAACTTCAGGCCGATCCCCAAGCCGTTCGAGACTTTCGCCGAATGCCTGGGCGGCTTCCGCGGGCCGCTGATCAGAGAGATAGGCACGACCGAGCATGTACCAGGCCTCACCACTTTCGGGCTGCACCTGGGTAATTCGCTCCATGCGTGAAATCATTTGCTCGACGCTTTCCGGCTGACCGCCCTGCTCCATCTCTCGAGCCAATGCCAGACCGTCAGGATTACCCCAGGCAAAGTACAATGCGATAACCACAGCAGGCAGCACCGCTGCAGAACCTACCAGTACCCAGGGAGCACCGCGCCGCCGCTGACGCCGCTCGGGCTGATCGGTATCGGATAACAACAGACGACTGGCCTCTTCCAGGGTCGCATCCCGTTGCTCGGAACTGATTTCGCCCGCAACAACCTGAGCATCAAGCTCTCTGATGCGCTCCTCGTAAAGGGCAACGTTCAGCGCGGTGCGATCCACACTCGCGTGCTGGCGGCGACGCCACAGGGGCCAGAGAACGGACAACATGCCCAGAACAACCAGAACACTACTTGCTAACCAGAAATCAATCATCGCGGTCTTTCTTCTCCAGCAGGGATTTCAGTCTTTGCTGTTCTTCGGGATTCAGATGCTCGGTTTCACCCGACTTGTAGGTTTTCTGGCGCCGCCGCAGCATGACCACCAGCGCAAGCAGACCCAGAATCAGGAAAACCGCAGGCGCGAACCAGAGGATGGCGGTTTGGGTAGTCAATGCCGGCCGATAACGAACAAACTCGCCATAGCGAGCGACCATGAAATCAACAATCTCATCATTGCTGCGATCTTCTTGCAGCATGCGGTAGATTTCCCGCCGCAGGTCATTGGCGATCGGCGCGTTGGAGTCGGCGATGTTCTGATTCTGACACTTGGGACAACGCAGTTCGGTGCTCAGATAATAGAAGCGGGCGCGCTGTTCTTCGCTATCGAATTCGTAGGTATCGATAGCAGCGAAACTGCCCACACTAACCAGCAACATGGCAATCAGGGTCAGGACACGAATCATGGCTGTGCCTCGTCGAACAGGGCCTGATAACGCGCGGCCAGATCGCTTTCCCAGATTCGCTCATCGATTACACCGATGAACTTGTACCGGATCACGCCCTGCGCATCGACAAAGAAGGTTTCCGGCGCGCCGTACACGCCCAGATCCAGTCCCAGCAACCCCTCAGGATCACTGATATTCAGCTGGTATGGGTCATGCAGATCCTGCAACCATTTGCGCGCGGCCTCGGTGTCATCCTTGTAATTGACGCCGTGGATGACCACGCCTTCGGCCGCCAGCTTGTTCAGGACTGGATGTTCCACTCGGCAGGCCACACACCAGGTCCCCCAAACATTGACCAGCGACGGCTGACCCAACAGAGCCTGCTCGGTAATCGGTGGCTCTCCCGCCTCAACCGAAGGTAGATTGAATGCAGGGAAGGTTTTACCTACAAGCACTGAAGGCAGATCGTCGTTATCCAGATACAGCCCCCTGAACAGGAAGACCAGCATTAGCAGGAAGAGCGCCAGGGGCAGCAATAACAGAGCGCGTTTCATCAAACCGTCTCCTGGGCCACGACCGCTGCCTTGGTTTCACGTGCACGCAAGCGATAGCGTTTGTCGCTGGCGGCAAGCAACCCGCCAAACATCATGAGCAACGCGCCTCCCCATATCCAGCGCACAAAGGGCTTGATATGCACACGCATTGCCCAGGCATCGCCTTCCAGCGGCTCGCCCATGGCCACAAACAGATCGCGGGTGAAGCCGGGGTGAATGGCCGCTTCGGTCATGATCTGATTCTGCACGGTATAAAGACGCTTGTCCGGCCTGAGGGTGGTGACCTGCCGGTCACCACGGAACACGACCATGGTGGCGCGATCAGCCTCCCAGTTGGAGCCCGAATAGTGCTCGGTACCCTCGAATACAAAACGGTACCCGCCGAGTTCTACCTGATCACCGGGCGCCATGCGCAGGTCGCGCTGGCTATCGAACAGGCTTGCACCGACCACACCGACCGCACACACGGCCATGCCAATGTGCGCCAGGGTCATGCCCCAGTAACTGCGCGGCAATGCTGAAAGCCCGCGGGCCAGACCCTTGTTGCGAGTCTTGTGGAGCATATCGCGAAAGCTCATGCCCACGACCCAGAACACCAGCACCAGCATGCTCCCCACAGCCAGGTGGTGCTCGCCAATCCATACCGCCAGACCAATGGCCGCGATCGCCGACAAGAGCAGAACCCATTTCAACTGATCGAACAGCCAGCGTGTTGGCGTGTCCTTCCAGCGACTGACCATGCCTACTCCCATCGCAGCCAGCAGCAGTGCCATCAAAGGCAGGAACAATGCATTGAAGTACGGAGGGCCAACCGACACCAGAGTGCCGCTGATCGCGTCCAGAGCCAGAGGGTACAGCGTACCCAGCAAGATCATCAGCGCAGAGACTACGAGGATCACGTTGTTGACCAACAGAAAGGTTTCCCGCGACCAGAGCGCAAAACCGATTTGACTCTTGACCACCGGTGCGCGCAGCGCATACAGGGCCAGTGAGCCGCCGGTGACTACCAAAAGAAACCCTAGAATGAATACGCCGCGCTCGGGGTCGGTAGCAAAAGCATGCACCGAAGTAAGTACACCGGAGCGCACCAGAAAGGTTCCCAGTAAGCTCAATGAAAAGGTAGCGATTGCCAACAGTACCGTCCAGCTCTTGAACACGCCACGCTTCTCGGTCACCGCCAGCGAGTGAATCAGCGCGGTGCCCACCAGCCAGGGCATGAAGGAAGCGTTCTCCACCGGATCCCAGAACCACCAGCCACCCCAGCCGAGCTCGTAATAGGCCCACCAGGAGCCCAATGCGATGCCCAGGGTCAGGAAGGCCCAGGCGATGATGGTCCAGGGCCGCGACCAACGCGCCCAGGCGGCATCCAACCGGCCGCCAAGCAGAGCAGCAATAGCGAATGCAAAGGCGACCGAGAAGCCCACATAGCCCATGTACAGCATCGGCGGGTGCACGATCAGACCAAAGTCCTGCAGCAGCGGGTTGAGGTCATTACCGTCGGCCGGATGGAAGGGCAGCTGCCGGTCGAAGGGGTTGGAGGTCATGAGCATGAACAACAGAAAGCCAACCGCAATCATGCCCATGACTGCCAGCACGCGGCTGAGCATTTCCGGCGGCAGATCACGGGAGAAGATCGCCACAGCGAAAGTCCATAGTGACAGGATCAAGGCCCACAGCAGCAGTGAACCTTCATGCCCACCCCAGACTGCGCTCACCCTGTAGTACCAGGGCAACGCGGAATTGGAGTTGAGCGCAACGTAGGTCACGCTGAAGTCGTTGGTGACAAAGGCCTGTACCAGGCAGAGGAATGCAAAAAACACAAAGAGGCACTGTGCAATCGCGGCTGGCTGGGCAAAGCCCATCGCCAGGGTATCGCCCCGCCATGCGCCGTAGAGCGGTACGGTTGCCTGCAGCAATGCCAGTACCAGCGCAATGATCAGGGCTAACTGGCCAAGCTCGGGAATCATCTCATCTCCTCAATAACCGGACGCCGAATCGGCGTCCCGTTTCATCTGTTGGACCTTTTCCATCGCCTGGGCCACCTCCGGCGGCATATATTCCTCGTCATGCTTGGCCAATACTTCGTCGGCTATCAACATGCGATTTTCATTGAGCCGTCCCAGCGCAACGATGCCCTGCCCCTCACGGAACAGGTCGGGGAGAATTCCGTCGTAGGCAATGATGATCTGCTTGCCGCCATCACTGACCGCAAACTGCGTCTCCAGGCTCTCACTCGAGCGTTTGACGCTCCCTTCAACAACCATACCGCCAGCACGGATGCGGGCATCCGTGGGTGCCTCACCATTGGCTATCTGACTCGGGGTATAGAACAGGTTGATGTTCTGCTGCAGGGCGCTAAGCGCCAATCCGACGGCAATACCGACCCCCAATACTACGAGCACAATTAGAATCAGGCGTTTTCTGCGCTGAGGGTGCATCACGCTACCTCCCTGCGCCGACGACGCGCTTCGACACTGACCAGACGCCGGCGAGCCAGCCATGGTTGCACTACGTTGAGCAACAACACCGCGAATGTAATCGCATAGGCGGACCAGACAAAGGGTCCGTGGCCATCCATGGCGAGCAATTCGGGCAGACTATTCATCAGTTTTTCTCCAGGACGTCGCGTACCCAGCGGGTCTTGTGCTCACGGCGCAGGACTTCCAGGCGCATGCGCATCAACAAGCTGACTGTAAAAAGGGCATAGAAGCCCAGCACCATCAGCAACAGGGGGAACCACATTTCCACCGGCATGGCCGGCTTCTCGGTAATCTTGAACGTGGCAGGCTGATGCAGGGTATTCCACCAGTCCACCGAGTATTTGATAATCGGGATATTAACCACGCCGACAATGGCCAGCACGGCGGTGGCCTTGGCCGACGTATCACGGTTACTGATCGCCTGGCTGAGGGCGATGATGCCGAAATACAGGAATAGCAAAATGAGCATGGAGGTCAGTCGAGCATCCCAGACCCAATAGGTGCCCCAGGTCGGCTTGCCCCAGATGGCTCCGGTAACCAGAGCAATAAAGGTCATCCATGCCCCGATAGGCGCAGCGCAGCGCAGCGCCACATCTGCCAGCTTCATGCGCCAGACCAGAGTGACAATACCGGCGGCAGCCAACATCACGTAACAGGACTGGGCCAAAAAGGCCGCGGGCACGTGGATATAGATAATCCTGAAGCTGTTGCCTTGCTGATAATCCTCGGGAGCAAAGAACAACCCCCAGATTGTCCCCACGCCAATCAATAACACGCTAGCGACCGCGAACCAGGGCAGCCAGCGACCGCTGATATCATAGAACCACTTGGGTGAACCCAGCTTGTGAAAAAAACTCCAGTTCATCGCATGCTCTCTTTGCTAGTCATTCGCTAACCCCTATGCGCAGGCCCGCCGCTATCGCCACTGGAGCGAGGCTCATGGACAGTACTGCCAGGCACCCGAGCCACAACGCATAGCCGGTAGTGGGCAAGCCCTGCACTGCCGCCTCCACTGCGCCAGTTCCCAGAATCAGAACCGGAATGTACAGGGGAAGGATCAACAGGGCCAGCAACACACCGCCACTTTTCAGTCCTACAGTCAGCGCCGCCCCTACGGCGCCAAGCAAACTCAGTACGGGTGTGCCGAGCAGCAGGCTTAACGCCAGAATCGGCAGCACCTTGGCAGGCAGCGACAACATGAGGCCGAAGAGTGGCGAGAGCAAAACCAACGCCAGACCGCAGACCATCCAGTGATGCAGCACCTTGACCAGCACCATCAGCGCCAGGGGATGTGGCGAGAGCACCCATTGCTCAAGCGAGCCATCCTCATAATCGCTACGAAACAATCCGTCGAGGGACAACAGGGTAGCCAGTAACGCAGCGACCCAGATAACACCCGGAGCCATGGTGCGCAGCATTCCCGGCTCCGGACCCACCGCAAGCGGAAACAGACTGATCACGATGGCAAAAAATACCAGAGGATTGAGCAATTGGCCGGGGCGCCGCCAGGCCAGACGCCACTCCCGGGTAAAGAGTAACCAGACAATCTGCAGCATCAGGCGACCTGCCCCAGATCCAGGGAGCGCAAACCAGCAAGATGCTCCAGGCTGTGGTGGGTGGTCAGCACGACGATTCCGCCCTTGGCAGCATGGGCCAGCACATGGGCCTCAAGCGTGGCAACACCGCTGCGGTCGATGGCGGTGAAGGGCTCATCGAGTATCCAGACCGGGTGCGCTTCGAGATACAGTCTGGCCAGTGCCACCCTGCGTTGCTGGCCTGCGGACAGGTGGTCACAGGGCACGTCCTCGAAACCGCGCAGACCGACCATCTGCAAGGCCTGCCAGATCAGCTCGCGGGATACCGGCTGACTCAGTGCACAGAGCCAGCTGAGATTCTCCTCCGCGGTCAGCGCGCCTTTGACCGCTGGTGCGTGGCCTATGTACAACCGGCTCTGACGCCAGGCATCACGACCAACACCGCTGAACACGGAGGCATCGCCGTAATGCACATCCCCGGCGGCGGCGGGGAGCAATCCAGCCAATATACGCAGTAAACTGGTCTTGCCCGACCCGTTGGGTCCGGCCACCTGCAGCACATCACCCGGCTCAAGACGCAGCGTCACGTCATCGAACAGCTCGCGCTGATCACGCTCGCAGGCCAACTGTCGGATGTCGATAGGCTGTGATTTCACCGGTTCTCCACACTGGTTGGCGGATATCGCCGCACAGGATTCATGTTTGTCTGCCCAAGGCCGCTATACTGCATTGAGGTCGCCAAGATGGGTGCAAAACCCGACCTGCAAGGCGCCAGGGCGCAGCTTTCATAAAGCTTGGCCATTATACATACCGCCCCCCGAACGGGGCCCGTGATTTACATCAATATGTGACCCCATGGCATCTGATTTCCGACTACCACCAGCACTCGCTACACCGCCTAGCACGGGGCCTGTAGCGAAGCCTCAAGATACCGCAGCAGTCGCGCTGAAGCTGCTGCGTCCGATTGACGCACTGTTGCTGCCGCCAGGCCAGACCAGCCGCGCGGAGGTAGTCAGCAGCAGTAGCAATGGTGGCCAGTTCAATCTGATTCTGCGCATGTCACAGCAAAACACTAATCAAAGTGGGCCCCGTGCCGAGATAGCCGCCACAAGCCCACGTGCCATTGCCAGCGGGACTCAGGTTCTGATTCAGGCGATCAGTCAGACCCAGCTGATGGCGATCATGCAGCCTGCCGACAAAGCCCCCGCGGGTCCTGCTGCGACCCTGACGCGACTCGATCCGGCCCAGTTCCCGCCGGGCACTACGGTACAGGCCCGGGTGATCAGCCAGCAACCGATTGATCAGACCCGTTTCGCGGTATTGGCCAAGGTGCTTCAAGGGGCCAACAGTGGCATGAATCTGAGTCTGACGACCAACAAGCCGTTGGAGCCAGGAAGCTTGCTGACAGCACGCGTGGGTAGCCAGGGTGAGCTACGGGTGCCCGATCCGGGCCGGCAGGTATTACAACAGGCGCTCTCCCAGGGTTTACGAGAGACATTGCAACGTCAGGGCTCAGCCGAGCCACTGCTCAATCGCTTGCAGCAGCTCGCCACCGCAGTAACGGCGTCTACCGCAGGGCAGTCGACACCAACCAATGCGGCACAGGGCGCGCAGAGTTCTTCACTGGCAACAGCCAGCACCACACCCGGCACCCCGCTGCAGACGAGCGCAAGTGTCGAGAAACTGGCGGCTCAGGTACAGAGCGCCGTGCGCCAGGTATTGCAGCAGGTAGCGACCCCGGCCCAGCTTATGACACCCAGCGGCGTCGAGCAGGCCGTGCAACGTAGCGGACTCTTCCTGGAACCCAACCTGACCCAGCTGGCCGATCTGCTCAAGGGTGGACAAGCGCCCGCCGGGGGACGCGAGGCAGCCCCGGCGGGCACTGCACCACTTCCCCAACCAGCCCTGGCCAAGTTGCTTTCGGCCCTAGCGGCACTGCCAGTGACGCCAGGAGCCCCTACCCTGCCTGGTGCTGACCTCAAAGCAGCGCTGATTAATCTGCTGGTCAATGTGCAGCAGCAACTGCCACCTGCTGCATTGACTGCCTTGGCCTTGCCACCCGGTCCCTGGGCTCAGGGCATGGGCCCACAACGTGGCGGCTTCCCTCTCCCGCCTCGGGCCATGCAGGCGCTGGCTGACACCCCGGATCTGGGGTCGCTGCTGCGTCTTACCGCTGCCCTGTTATCGCGAATCCAGCATCATCAACTGCAGAGTCTGGGGCAATCACAAACCTTTACCGATGGCAGCACCCAGACTACCTGGCAACTGGAAATCCCCCTGCGTGATGGCCAGCAATTCAACCACGTGCAGGTACGGATACAGCGGGACGATGAGGCACCAAGCAAGAAAGCAGGAGAACAGACTCCATTCTGGGAAGTACGCCTGGCCTTCACACTGGACCACCTAGGGGCACTACAAGCCATAGCCAAGCTGTACAAGGGGCGAGTGAACACCCAGTTCTGGGCCGAACAACCCCATACCCTATCCTTGCTCAATAGTGAGCTGGCCTTGCTGCGCGACCGCTTACTGGCAAAGGGCCTGGAAGTGGGCGAGATCAGTTGCCATCAGGGCACGCCGCCTCAGCCCAATCAGGCGCTGCAGCAACGCTGGATCGATGAGGTGACATGATGGGCAAGAACCGCGAAGCTATTGCATTGGTTTACGACGGCGATCAGGCGCCTACCCTGACAGCCAAGGGTGAGGGCGATCTGGCAGAGCAGATCATTCAACTGGCCATGGAATATGAAGTTCCGATCTATGAGAACGCGGAACTGGCAAAGGTGTTGGCACGCCTGGAGTTGGGCGATCAGATACCCGAGGCGCTATATCGCACCATTGCTGAAATCATTGCCTTTGCCTGGTATCTCAAGGGCAAAAGTCCGGAGGGGTTTGTGCCGCCTGAGCAGTTTGACCCGGAGTAGACAGAATCAGGGCTTGCGAGCAGCGTGCAGCTTGGCCACCAGCTCCGCTTCGGCCTTGGACAGACCGCAGGACTGGGTAAGGTCTTCGACGCTTGCCCCAAGACTGACCAGCCTGGCGGCCTGGTTGTAGGGAAGCGACTGCGGATCATGCTGTTCAATGCGCTGCTGCTTGTCTTCCATGCGCTTGAACTGCTCGCGCAGCGCAAGCAGATCCTCGCCCATGCGAATACTGCCCTGCTGGAAGGTATTCACTTCATTCTTGAGCTGTTGCAAACGCTGAAGTTGACGTTCTTCGAGCGCCTGGACCTGGCGCGCAACTCGCCGATTGGCAAGATACAGCGCCAGCAATACAGCGACCAGGACACCGAGACCCAGTCCCACGAACAGCATCAACAGGGCACCAGCATCGATCATGCTGTTCAGAACCCCTGCAACTCTGCCCACTCGTCTTCGGTCATCATCTTCTCGAGGTCGACCAGGATGAGCAATTCATTATTCTTGTTGCATACGCCCTGGATAAACTTGGCGGACTCGTCAGTACCCACATTCGGCGCTGTCTCGATCTCCGACTGGCGCAGGTAGACTACCTCGGCGACGCTATCGACCAGGATACCCACCACCTGCTTGTCAGCTTCAATGATCACGATCCGCGTGTTGTCGGTGATAGGCGCCGGTGTCAGACCGAAGCGCTGGCGGGTATCGATAACCGTAACCACGTTACCGCGCAGGTTGATGATGCCCAGTACGTAGGAGGGCGCGCCGGGAACCGGTGCGATTTCAGTGTGGCGCAACACTTCCTGCACCTGCATCACGTTAATGCCGTAGCTCTCGTTATCCAGACGGAAGGTAACCCATTGCAGGATCGGATCTTCAGCGCCCTGTGCGGTATTGTTTTGCATTGTCTCGGTTCCCGATCTTCATATAAGCCAATCCCGCTGAGTGGCAGCGGAACGCCGGTTTGCTACGTTAAGTCCATCATACTCCATGGCAGCGCTATACCAACGCCCTACCGGATTTGCCCTTGCGCTTCTCATGTTCGCCCTGCCCGGTGGCAATCATTTCTGCCAACGCAGCCACATCAACCAATGCACACATCTGATCGATCACCGTGCCAGCCAACCAGGGTCGCTTACCCTGCTGCGAGCGCCATTTGACCTGATCGGGCGTCAGCTTGATTGATCGACTTACCCCGTGAACTGCCAGCCCCCAATCATACCCTTGCACTGAAATCACAAACCGCAGCCCCTCCTGCAGGGCATCGGTGTAGCGCTCGGGCATGACCCACTTGGCGGTGTCCAGTACCTTGAGATTGCCTCCCACCGTGGGCAATATGCCCAAAAACCAGTCAGGCTGACCGAACAACGGTGTGATTTCAGCCTCCAGGGCATGAATGGTACCTAGCGAGACCAACGGCACGGCCAGCGTCAGACCAGCCACATCGAACAGCAAAGCCTCGAATTCCTGTTCGCGCCAGAGCGGGCTGGTAGCCTTTGCTGGCTCGGCAACAGGCTCGACTGCAGCGACGGGCGACTGCTCCTCCACCGGTGCCGGAGGCGTTTCCACCCGGGCGGGCCGACGCTGCCCGATCATTCGATCGGCTATGCGTGATCTCTTCTGCACTGCAGGGGCCGCGGGCTCAGGCTCAACCTGCGGCGTCGGCGTATCCAGAGCCTCCGCCGTCGGCTGCGCTAGGGCCTCATCCTGCTGAACCTCAACAGGCGCCTGTTCAGCCAGCAGCAGCTCACTGGAAGCATCCTGCAGCAAGGCATCCAGATAACTCTGGATTGTCTGCTGAGGAATATATTGCTGGACGGGCAAGGGTTTATTCATAGATAGCTTGTCTTGTTGCAACTCTTCGGCGTGCCTGAAACAGCAGCCCTGTGTCTTTGTATCGGCCAGGTCTGGCCAAGCATTAGTCGCGTTTGCACTCAGGCAACCTTGTTACGGCGGGGCAATGACTGCGCGAGCAGATAGCGCAGCAGCGCGCGGTAGGCCAAAACGCCCCGAGCGGTATTATCCAGACGCGACGGCACCAGGCCAGCCAGACTTGCATCACGCAATTTGGTATCTATTGGAATATAAGCCTGCCACAGGTGATCGGCATAATCATGCCTCAGGGCTCGCAGGGTACTCAGCGATGCCTGGGTGCGTCGATCAAACAGGGTGGGCACGATGGTGAAAGGTAATGCCTGTTTACGCGAGCGATTGACCATATCCAGGGTATGCACCATGCGCTCCAGCCCCTTGAGGGCAAGAAACTCGGTTTGTACCGGAATCACCAATTGCTCGCAGGCCGCCAGAGCATTGATCATCGAGACTCCTAACAACGGAGGACTGTCGATCAACACAAACTCGTAGTCATCCCATAGCTGGGTCAACGCACGGGAAAGCACCAGACCATAGCCGCCCTGCATGGCAGACTGCCGCTCCAGTGTTGCCAGAGACGTACTGGAGGGCATCAGTTTGATTTTTTCATGGGATGTATCAAGCAGCAATGCAGCGGCGAGACCCGCTGGCACCTGCCCCTTGTGCTGGAAAAGGTTGAATACACTACTGGTCAGACTGTCAGGATCATGACCGAAGTAACTGGTCATCGAACCATGGGGGTCCAGATCGACCACGAGCACACGCTGCCCCTGGTCAGCCAGCAAACCGGCCAGGGCTACCACGGTGGTCGTCTTACCCACGCCGCCCTTCTGATTGGATACCGCCCAGACTTTCATGCCCTTCCTCCGACAACAGATTGACGCGATACGCGTACCGACAGACTCTCAAACCTATAAAGCAGGAGTCGTGCCAGATGTACTGCCTGCCCCGGCCGCAGCGCCGGACTCAATCCGCGCTTCACGCATAGAATCCACTTCATTTGCCTCATTTCCGGCAAAGGCTTCATGACGTTTATCGGTAAAGCGTGATACCAACAATACCACCCTGCGGTTGGCACGTCGTCCGGCAGCCGTTGTGTTATCAGCTACCGGACGATATTGACCATAGCCAACCGCCGCCAGTCGACCCGCATCGACTCCGCCGTTGTCGAGCATACGCACCACGCTGGCGGCCCTCGCAGCAGAAAGTTCCCAATTGGTCGGATAGGCCCGTGAGCGCATTGGTATATTATCGGTAAAGCCCTCGACATGAATCGGATTCTCGTAGGGCGCCAGGATTTTGGCAATACGTTCGATCAACGGAAACGCGGCATCCAGCGGCAATGCATCCCCGCTGGGAAACAACAAACCGGAGTTCAACTCGATCTCGATCCACAACTCGTTGCCGCGCACCTCAAGGTCACCCGCACTAATCATGTCACCAAAGGCTGAGCGCATGGCGTCGGCAATATTCTCGAGGGCGTCGGCGCCCTCACCCGCGCCATCATTACCTGCTGTACCGGGTTGCTCACTGGTGTCGATACCACGCGGAACGTTGTCCCCGACCTGGATAGGATCGATGGTCCGCTGGGGTTGATTGAACGCGCCGACCAGTGTGTCGGAAAGAACCTTGTATTTACCCTCGTTAACCGAGGAGATCGAATACATGACGACAAAAAAAGCGAACAGCAGGGTTATGAAGTCGGCGTAGGACACCAGCCAGCGCTCATGATTCTCGTGCTCTTCCTGACGTCTGCGACGCATGCTGGACTCCTGCTGTTAATCGAGGAAGCCTTCCAGCTTCATCTCGATGGAGCGCGGATTTTCGCCTTCGGCGATCGACAGGAGGCCTTCGACCAGCATTTCCCGGTAACGGGATTGTTGCAGCACTACTGACTTGAGCTTGTTGGCAACGGGCAGCAGAAACAGGTTGGCCAGCGCGACGCCATAAATGGTCGCAACGAAGGCGACAGCAATACCGGTACCCAGCATTGACGGGTCCGCCAGGTTGCCCATCACATGAATCAGGCCCATGACCGCGCCAATGATACCGATGGTAGGCGAGTAACCGCCCATGCTTTCGTACACCTTCGCAGCCATCAGATCGTGGCTTTCACGGGTAAGCAGATCGACCTCAAGAATACTGCGCAAGGCTTCCGGCTCGCTGCCGTCGACCAGAAGCTGCAGCCCCTTGCGAGCAAAAAGATCACGCTCCATCTCGGCTATCTGCTCGAGCCCGAGCAGGCCCTCCTTGCGTGCGATAGTGCTCCACTCGATCACTTGATTGATGCCTTCACGCAGCTGATTGGCTGGCGGCACGAAAATCCAGCGGGCGATGACCAGGGCGCGCTTGAACACCTTGAGCGGCGTCTGAATAAACGCTGCGCCCAGGGTTCCGCCAAACACGATCAGGGCCGCGGGCCCGTTGATAAGCGCCTCCGCATGCCCGCCCTCCAGGTAGTTACCTCCCAGAATAGCTACAAAGGCGAGAATAACGCCGATGATGCTGAGAATATCCATCAGCTAAGCTCTGCCAGGTGACGGCCAATCTCATCCAGGCTGTAGATCCCATCGGCCAGATTGGCCTTGGCGATAGCCATTGGCATACCGTAGATCACACAGCTGGCCTCATCCTGGGCCCAGACATCACTGCCAGCCTGTTTGAGCATTCGTGCACCCTCCCGGCCATCGGCACCCATGCCAGTCAATACGACAGCGAGTACCTTGTCGCGAAACACCTTGGCCGCCGAACCAAAGGTGACGTCTACGCTGGGCTTGAAATTGAGTCGATCATCGCCGGGCAGAATGCGCACCACTCCGCGGGCATCAACCATCATTTGCTTGCCCCCGGGTGCGAGCAATGCAACGCCAGCTCGCAGGGTGTCGCCATCTTCGGCTTCCTTGACACTGATACGGCAGAGTTTGTCCAGTCGCTCGGCAAAAGCCTTGGTAAAGGCCGCAGGCATATGCTGAATCAACAACAATGGTGAGGGGAAGCTGGCCGGTAGCTGCGTCAATACTTTCTGCAGTGCCACTGGACCGCCTGTCGATGTACCTATGGCAACCAGTTGGAAGTGCTTGCGTCGGGGTGGCGGACTGTTCCGCGCGGGCGCTGGTGCTGGCCGTTGCACTACCGGATCAGCAGGTCGCAAACCGGGACGTGCAGTGCCGGTATTAAGAGTCGGCGCCGGCGGCGTAGGGGCCACAGGTGAAGAAACACCGGAACCTCCAAGACCAAGTGAGCGACGATTGGTGCGGGCCAGCGCATGCACTCGCTCGCAGAGCAGTTGTCGGACCTTGTCAGGATTACGAGAGATATCCTCAAAGTTCTTCGGCAGGTAGTCTGCCGCCCCTGCGTCCAGTGCATCCAGGCTGACCCGGGCGCCTTCGTAGGTCAGCGAAGAGAACATCAGAACGGCGGTGGGGCAACGCTGCATGATTTCACGTACAGCTGTGATGCCATCCATCACCGGCATCTCATAGTCCATGGTGACCACATCGGGACGAAGCGCCAGAGCCTGGTCCACAGCTTCGCGCCCGTTGGAAGCGGTGCCGACTACCTTGATCTGCGGGTCGCCAGCCAGGATTTCCGTCACTCTGCGACGGAAAAATCCGGAGTCGTCCACCACCAGCACCTTGACTACCATAGGCTATCTGCTCTCCTTAAACTTGACGGGCACACCGCCGGGCGGCGGTGTGCAGATATCCATTTTATTTGCCGCTATGCCGATTAGCCGCGGCGCGCGTACCGCTTGAGCAGACTGGGAATATCCAGAATCAGCGCAATACGGCCGTCACCGGTAATGGTCGCTCCGGACATGCCCGCAGTTCCCTGCAGCATACGTCCCAGGGGCTTGATGACAACCTCTTCCTGACCGACCAGCTGATCGACCACGAAGCCGACGCGCTGAGTCCCAACAGAGACAATGACCACACTGGCGGCAGAGCGGTCCGAGGTATCTTCGACACCCGGCATCAGCCAGCGCTTGAGGAAAAACAGGGGCAAGGCCTTGTCACGAACAATAATGACCTCCTGGCCGTCCACCACATTGGTACGCGACAGATCCAGATTATAGATTTCGTTGACGCTGACCAGCGGCAAAGCAAAGGCCTGATCATTCAACATCACCATGAGAGTAGGCATGATAGCCAGGGTCAGCGGCACCTTGATCGCGATTACGGTGCCCTGGCCCTTGGTAGAAGTGATGCCAATGGTCCCGTTGAGCTGGGAGATCTTGGTCTTGACCACATCCATACCCACACCGCGGCCGGACACATCGGAAATTTCAGTCTTGGTGGAAAAGCCCGGTGCAAGAATCAGATCGAAGCATTCGCTCTCGGTCAGACGATCGGCAGCTTCCTTTTCCATCATGCCCTTCTCGACGGCCTTGGCGCGCAAGACCTCGGCGTCCATACCACGGCCGTCGTCGGTAATCGTCAGCAGGATATGATCACCTTCCTGCTCCGCAGCCAGTACGACTTTGCCGGTGCGGGGTTTACCAGCCTGTTCCCGCTCGGCTGGCAGCTCGATACCGTGATCGACCGAGTTACGTACCAGGTGAACCAGGGGATCGGCGAGCGCCTCTACCAGGTTCTTGTCCAGATCGGTCTCTTCACCGACCATGTCCAGATTAATTTCCTTTTTCAGGCTGCGTGCCAGATCCCGTACCACGCGTGGAAAACGACCAAAGACCTTCTTGATCGGCTGCATCCGCGTCTTCATCACCGAGGACTGCAGATCCGCGGTGACAACATCAAGGTTGCCGACGGCCTTGTTCAGCTCCTCATCACCTACGCTTACGCCGATCCGCACGAGGCGATTACGCACCAGTACCAGCTCGCCGACCATGTTCATGATTTCGTCGAGACGGGCTGTATCAACCCGCACCGTGGTTTCGACCGCGGGAGCGTCAGAGGCGACTGCCCCTGTCTTGTCCTTGGGCACAGCAGGAATGGACGGTGGTGTCGGTGGAGCTGCAGCATCGTTAGACTTGGATGGAGCCGGGCTGGCCGCCTTGGCTGCAGACTTGGCTACCGGTTTGGCTGCTGGCTTGCTGGCAGCGGCAGGCTGGACCGGGGCTTCGACTGGAGCTGCATCAGTGGCTGCCGGTGGTTTGCCGTCACCATGCAGCTGGTCGAGCAGCGCTTCAAATTCGTCGTCAGTTATATGATCAGAGGTTTGCGCTTCAGGCTCCGGTGCCGAGGTCGCCGCCGGGCTGGAGGACGCAGCTAGACCGGGAGCTGATCCTTTGCCGTGAAGCTCATCCAACAGGGCTTCGAATTCGTCGTCATTGATCTCATCACCAGCGGCAGCGGAGGTTGCCGCTGGTCCCGGCGACGGGGCCGCCGAAGCAACGGCACTGGCCGCTGCCGTTGAAGCATCCTTGCCGTGCAGTTGATCAAGCAGCGCCTCGAATTCATCGTCAGTAATTTCATCGCCCGAGCCGGTAGCTGTCGGGGCGGATGCGGCGGATGGACTGGCCCTGTCCGCCGAACCATGCAATGAATCAAGCAATTGCTCAAACTCATCGTCTGTTATGTCGCCTTCGGCCACATTTGCTTCGGATGCCTGGGCCATGGGCAGCTGAGGGGCGGCAGCTTCAGGTTCTTCGTGGGTTGCAGGCGCTGGCTCATCGGCAGCTGGCGTTGCCAAACGTGCGAGGGCTTCAAGCAATGCAGGATCTGCAGGTGTTGGCGTAGTGCGTTCACGCACTTCATCAAACATGGTGTTGACGCTGTCCAGAGCCTGGAGCACGACATCCATCAACTCGGAATCGACCTTGCGCTCACCCTTGCGCAGAATATCGAAGACGTTCTCTGCGATGTGGCAGCAACCTACCAGTGCATCGAGCTGCAGAAAGCCGGCGCCACCCTTGACGGTGTGAAAGCCGCGGAAGATCGCATTGAGCAGATTGGTATCGTCAGGACGGTTCTCCAGTTCGATAAGCTGCTCGGACAACAATTCCAGAATCTCTCCAGCCTCAACCAGAAAGTCCTGGAGGATCTCTTCATCCGCGTCAAAGCTCATGCATCCACTCCCGGGTCGCGCTTGTTATTAGAAGCCCAGGCTGGACAGAAGATCATCGACTTCATCCTGCCCTGAGACAACATCTTCTCTTTTATCGGCATGAATCTGCGGACCTTCACCCTTGGGTGACACTTTTTTTGCTTCGGGGGTAACTTTCTGGTGTTCTATGCCTGCCATGCGGTCAACCTGGCCGGCCATGCGAACCAAATTCAGCAGGCTTTCTTCGACGTCGTGAACCAGCGTGATCACACGCTTGATGACCTGACCGGTGAGATCCTGGTAGTCCTGGGCCATGACAATCTCGTTCAATTGCCCACTGACTTCGGCAGCCGACGTTTCAGTCTTCTCCAGGAAATCACCCATACGCTTGTACAGGTCGCGAAACTCTCCAGCAGCCATTTCCCTGCGTTGCAGGCGCTCCCAGTCTGCTCGAAGTGCGGCAGCTTCCTGACCCAGATTGGCCACGATGGGCGCACTGGCGTCGACCAGATCCATGGTGCGATTGGCAGCCTTGTCCGTCAGCGTGACAACGTAGTCCAAGCGGTCAGAAGCGTCAGAAATACGGGTCGCTTCAACATCATCACCCAGTGCCTGGGTGGTATCGAGCTGGAAGTTGACAATGGCATTGTGCAAGGCGCGGGTCAGTTGTCCCACCTCGTGATAGAGGCCGCGATCCCGTGCCTGGTTGATCGCGTGAATGACCAGAATGGCTTCGCCGAACTGACCTTTCTCCAAGAGATCGACCAGTTGCCGCGCATTATCCTTCAGGGAATGTTCAAATTCCTGAGCGGTTGCCTGGCCGGTGTCCTTACTTAACGCCATAACCTGTACCCCGGTTGTTATTTAGCCTGGACCCGCTCGAAGATCTTTTCGATCTTTTCCTTGAGTGCCTGAGCAGTAAAGGGCTTGACCACGTAACCATTCACACCGGCCTGGGCGGCTTCGATGATCTGGTCGCGTTTGGCCTCGGCAGTCACCATCAGCACAGGCAGATGCTTCAGGCGTTCATCTGCCCGCACTGCGCGCAGCAGGTCGATGCCGCTCATCCCGGGCATGTTCCAGTCGGTAACCAGAAAGTCGAAACTGCCACTCTGCAGCATCGGTAGCGCGGAGGTACCGTCATCAGCTTCCGCTGTGTTGGTAAACCCCAGGTCACGCAGCAGATTCTTGATGATGCGCCTCATCGTTGAAAAATCATCAACGATGAGAATTTTCATGTTCTTGTCCAAGTCGACCTCCGTACACACCAGGAAGAGTGCGTTGTTACACTCCGTTAAGCTACTGGCCAAACAAGCCTTTCACGTTTTATTGACGCCAGTGTAACCGGAGTGGCTCCATTGCGCTGCCTCCGCTGACATTTGTTCGTCTTTATACCTGTTACTGCCAGACGATTACTTCAATCTGTGGGCATTGTCCGGATGTTGACCACAAAATCAATCATTTCGCCACCCGCCCAGTCTGGCACGCAGACGAGCCGCGCACTGACTATGCAATTGACTGACACGTGACTCGCTAACGCCAAGCACCGCGCCTATTTCCTTGAGATTCAGCTCTTCATCGTAATACAGAGAAAGAAGCAGACGCTCGCGCTCTGGCAAGGTATCAATCGCTTCTACCAGCGCCTCACGGAAACGCTGATCTTCCAGGCCACCGAAAGGCTCTTCGTCGCTTTGGGCGTCAGCCCGAGTGCCGGATTCCAGAAGATCATCGAAACTGAATAATTTGCTGCCCGCGGTGTCATTGAGGATTGAATAGTACTCCTCCAGACTCATTTCCAGCTCAGCCGCTATCTCCTGATCCTTGGCGTCGCGGCCCAGTCTTGATTCAACAGCGCGCACTGCGTCACTGACCATTCGGGTGTTGCGATGAACTGAACGCGGAGCCCAATCACCCTTGCGCACCTCATCAAGCATGGCGCCGCGAATACGTATGCCGGCGTAGGTCTCGAAACTGGCTCCCTTGGAGTTGTCGAACTTGCGAGAAGCCTCCAACAAACCAATCATTCCGGCCTGTATCAGATCATCAACCTGGACGCTGGCAGGCAGTCGCCCCAGCAGGTGGTAGGCAATACGCTTGACCAGGGGAGCGAACTGGTCAACCAGTCGATCCTGTGAGTCAGCGGAACCCTGTGCGCGTGTATACATGCTCACCCCACCTGCTGTTAACGTCATAGGCCTGTTCCGGTCTGCCGCACCAGGCGCTCGACAAAAAATTCGAGGTGGCCACGCGGATTGGCCGGTAGCGGCCAGGCGTCCACCTTCTGTGCTATCCCGCGAATGGCCAGCGATGCCTTGCTGCGCGGAAACGCATCATAGATCGCTCGCTGTTTCTGCACCGCCTTGCGTACGTTTTCATCGTAGGGTACCGCGCCGACATACTGCAGAGCTACGTCGAGGAAACGATCTGTGACCTTGGTCAACTTGCTGAACACCAGACGACCTTCCTGGGGGGTATGAACCATATTAGCCAATACCCGGAAACGCGTCATGCCGTGGTCACGATTGAGCAGTTTGATCAGCGCATAGGCGTCGGTAATCGAGGTGGGCTCATCGCAGACAACTACCAGGACCTCTTGGGAGGCCCGAACAAAACTCACTACCGAGTCGCCAATACCGGCTGCAGTGTCAACAATCAGGACATCGATGTTGTCACCGATCTCACTGAATGCCTGAATCAGGCCCGCATGCTGTTGGGGATTGAGATTGACCATACCGGCAGCGCCGGAAGCGGCAGGAACTACACGGATACCGCCGGGGCCGTCGAGCAGCACATCGCGCAGCTCACAGGTGCCCTCGAGGACGTCAGCCAGAGTCGCCTTGGGTTTGAGGCCGAGCAGAACGTCAACATTGGCCAGGCCAAGGTCAGCATCCAGAAGGACAACCCGACGCCCCAAATCGGCAAGCGCGAGACCGAGATTGACTGACACGTTGGTCTTGCCAATGCCGCCCTTACCGCCGGTGACCGCAATAACCTGAACCGGATGTTTGCTGCCCATCTGCGTTAATTACCTTCTTATAAGTACGGTTAGCTTGCCCGCTGGGTGTGTAGTATACCGGCAAACACATCTGCCATGGCCTGATCTGCCGGCGCCTCGTTACCCGCCAGACTGACCGCGCGGCTGACCAGCTGATGGCCCACCGCCTTGACTATATCATCCGGAATACGCTGGCCATCTGCCAGATAGGCTACCGGTAAACCCTGCTGCATGGCCAGACCCAATGCTTCACCGAGAGTGGCTGCCTCGTCAACCTTGGTCAATACACAACCGCTGAGACCACAGACCTTGTATGTATGATAGGCGGCCTTGAGCACCTGGTACTGACTTGTCGCTGCCAACACCAGCAGTTTGCTGACACGATGACCCAACGCAGCCAGCTGATTGAGTTGACCGTGCAGGTGCGGATCCTGGGCTTGCAATCCAGCACTGTCGACCAGCACCAGACGCTTGCCGGAAAACTCCTGCAGTACATCGGCCAGGCTGTTCTGTTCATCAACCACGCGTACCGGAACGTTGAGAATACGCCCCAGGGTACGTAATTGCTCGTGGGCGCCAATACGGTAGGTATCCATGGTGACCAAGGCCACATGCTGGCTGCCATGCTTGAGCACGTAGCGCGCGGCGAGCTTGCCCAGGGTGGTTGTCTTGCCGGCCCCCGTGGGCCCAACCAGTGCAATGATGCCGCCCTGGTCAATCAGTTCTTCACGCATGACCGGGATACTGTGCGCCAGATGCGCCAGCAACATCCGCCAGGCCTGGCGGGTATTGGTTTCATTGGCGACCAGCTGCAGCAGCTTCTGGCTCAGCTCCGCCGGCAGGCCAAGCTGAGTCAGACGGCGCCAGAGACTCGCCTGTTGCGGGCGCTGCTGGTTAACCTGGCCCCAGGCCATGCTGCCTAGCTGGGCTTCAAGCATTTCACGCAGGCCAGCAATCTCATCGCGCATGGCGCTGAGCCCTGAACTGTTTTCGGGTTCGGAATGACTCTGCTGCTGAGCGGGCGCCGCCTTGGCGCGAGGTGCTTCTGGGGCGGGGTCTGCAAGTTCGTTGTTAAGCCTGTCGAGCAGCTCACGGGCAACCGGTGAACCATCACGGACGGCCTGTCGCATTGTTTCGCCAAACAGCTGGCGATTGACACTGGGCTGCTCGGTCGAGCGATCGCCCGCCTCAAGCTGGGCACGGGCGCTGACGATGCGCTCCTGGGTTTTTTTCAGCTCCTGGCTGAGGCCAGGGGTAGGTGGGGTCAGACGTGGCGCTTCGTAGTCAACCGCAGCGGTCAGCTCTACGCCGCCGATGACCCGGCGATTGCCGATGATCGAGGCGTCGGCACCCAGCTCCTCGCGAACCAGCTTCATGGCCTGGCGCATATCGGCAGCAAAGAACCTTTTTACTTTCATGGCTGACCCACCCTTCTATTCGTTTGTATTAGCCGAGCTTTTCAACTCTGGACTTTTTAACTCTGGCCTACAGTGGCAACAATCGTGACCTGCTTGCTGTCCGGTATTTCCTGGTAGGACAACACATGGGCTCCTGGGGCGGCGTAGCGGACAAACTTGGCCATCATTCCGCGGACCGGTCCTGCCACCAGCAATATCGCCGGCTTGCCCTGCACCTCCTGCCGCTGTACCGCATCGGCCAGAGAGCGCTGGAGCTTCTCGGCCATGCCCGGCTCGAGCATGATGCCGTCATCTCCACCTTGCCCGGCCTTCTGAAGACTCTGTAGCAATATCTGTTCCAACCTTGGCTCAAGAGTGATCACAGGCAGCTCCGAGTCAAGCCCTACAATGCTTTGCACGATGGAGCGCGAAAGCGCGATCCGGACCACACCGATCAGCGCGCCAGGATCTTGACTCTTGCCGGGCTGATTGGCGATGGCCTCGGCGATGGTCCTGATATCGCGAACCGGCACCTGCTCCTGCAGCAGACCCTGCAGAACCTTTAGTAGTCCTGACAGGGAAATGATGCCCGGAACCAGCTCCTCTGCCAGCTTGGGTGAAGCCTTGGCCAGCACCTGTAGTAGCTGCTGAACTTCCTCGTGGCCAAGCAACTCATGGGCATGCTTGTGCAGAATCTGGTTGAGATGGGTTGCAACAACGGTGCTGGCATCGACCACGGTATAACCCAACGACTGGGCCTGATCCTTCTGCATGGGCTCAATCCAGACAGCATCCAGGCCAAATGCCGGATCCTTGCCAGCCAACCCCTTGATCTCGCCAAAAACCTGACCCGGGTTAATTGCCAGCTCCCGGTCGGGATACACCTCGGCCTCGGCCACGCCAACGCCCATCAGGGTGACGCGATAAGAATTCGGAGACAGATCCAGGTTGTCGCGAATATGCACGGAGGGCATCAAAAACCCCATGTCCTGGGACAGCTTCTTGCGTACGCCCTTGATTCGCGCCAGCAGCTGCCCGCCCTGATTGCGATCGACCAGGGGAATCAGCCGGTAACCGACCTCCAGGCCGACCATATCGACGGGGGTGACATCGTCCCAGCCAAGCTCACGGGTTTCCGGGCGCGCAAGGGCAGGCACCTCGGACTCCTGACGCTGAACTTCTTCAGCCTCAACCAGTTTCAGGCGCTGTCTGTTGGCGATGTAGTAAGCCGCACCAGCGGCCAGCGCGCCCAGGCTCAGGAAAGAGAAATGCGGCATACCGGGAATCAAACCCATGACGATCATGATCGCCGCGGCAATGGCCAACGCCTTCGGCGAAGCAAACATCTGACGGTTGACCTGCGACCCCATATCCTCGGACGTGGATACGCGGGTCACCATGATCGCAGCGGCGGTCGACAACAGTAATGAAGGAATCTGCGCCACCAGACCGTCACCAATGGTAAGCAGCACATAAATACGGCCGGCTTCTGCGAAGCTCAAGTCGTGCTGAGCTATACCGATTGCCAGGCCACCAATGACGTTGATAAACAGAATCAACAGACCGGCTATCGCGTCACCGCGGACAAACTTGCTGGCACCGTCCATGGACCCGTAAAAGTCGGCTTCCTGGGCAACTTCCTCACGACGAAGCTTGGCCTGCTCCTGATCGATAATGCCGGCATTCAGATCCGCATCGATAGCCATCTGCTTGCCCGGCATGGCATCCAGGGTGAATCGCGCGCTCACCTCGGAAATCCGTCCGGCACCCTTGGTTACAACGACAAAGTTGATAATCATCAGGATCGCAAAGACCACCAGACCAACTACGTAGTTGCCTCCGATCACAACCTCGCCAAAGGCCTGAATCACTTTACCAGCCGCATCCCCCCCCTCGTGGCCATAGAGCAACACCACCCGCGTGGAAGCTACGTTCAAGGCCAGGCGCAGTAACGTGGCAACCAGCAGAATGGTCGGGAAGACGGCGAAATCGAGCGGTCGAAGGGCATATGCACCCACCAGCAGGACCACCAGCGCCAGAGCAATATTGAAGGTGAAGAGCACATCCAGCAGAAAGGGCGGCACCGGCAACATCATCATGCCGAGCATCACCAGCAACAGAATGGGCACACCCAGGCTGCCGTGGCGCAGTCCCGCCAGGTTGCTGCGCATGTTCCCCATTACTTCTGTGCGATTGACTGCCATGCGTTCGTCATTCCCGATCAAATATTTGACGCCAAATGCGGCATAGAATGACCCTACGCAAGTTCTGTTCCAGCCTGGGGGTTTTTTGTCACAGAATCACACAGCTTTCACAACCAGGGGCACAGATGACTGCTAGAATTTCCATGCATTAACCATGCGGGCCACGCTTTTGCTGATCCTGCCTGCCTTTCCATCCAGTTCAAGGCCCAGCATATGAAAGCGACCATGAAGCTGCCCGGCAATATGCCAACCCAGCGCCTGATCATGGTAGTGCTGAGCCTGCTCGTCGTGCTTTTCATTATCGGCATGCTGCTAATGTCACGTCTGAACCTGGATTTTGCCCAGCAGGCCATGTCAGATCTGCGCCAGCGTCAGATTATCGATACCTTTGAAGCCAACTTGGATCGAATCAACGCCCACCATCAGAAGATGGAGCAGAATACTGTCGGACTGGCCCGTACCGGCGAGCTTTTCCATCGGCTCGCGCAACGGGGCAACAGCAACGCGGCACAACTTGAATCGATGCTTCGCGAGGGACTGGTTGATTTTCCGGACGCTTACGGCAGCGGCGTGTGGTACGAACCAGGCGCCTTCGCAGACAAGCCCGTGGGCGTGGTTGCCTATCGCCAGGGGCCGGAGATCGTCACCACGAGAGCCAGCGCCGAGTTCGTCAACCGCGACTGGTACCGGAGATTGGTAGACAACCTGGACAACGCCAAGGTGTCAGGCCAGACGCGCCGCTTCTACTGGACAGCAGCCTATTTCAAACGTCGGATCGATGACGTGGTGATCAGCCTCAGCACCACCATGCGAGATGCGTCTGGTCGCAGCATTGGCACCGTTTCAACTGACTGGCGTGCCGACGACGTGATCCGTCTGGTCAGCGATGTGGAAATAACGCCCGGTACTTTTTCTTTTCTGCTAGATAGCGAAAACCGCAACCTGTCCAGCCTGTCACAGGCAGATGATGTCGAACGCGCCCAACAGTTGATGGGAGCCATCAGTGACGCGCAGCTGCAGCAAATGGTACCGCAGACAGTCGGCAGGCTTACCAGCGTGACGATCCCGATGGAGATGCAGACCCTCGAGGCCGCTGGCGAGGATTTTGCTCTGTTCTACTCTGCCACCCAGGCTGGCATGGTTTTCGGCATTGGCGTTCCCCAGGCGGAGATCGATGCTGTCCTCTTGCCAATGCGAGCCAGCAATCTACGAATTGTGATCCTGATCGGCAGTATCCTGATCGTGCTGTCGGCGTTGATTCTATACATGATCGCCGGCACCCTCAGACAACTGCGCAATTTGTACACCGACCCCCTGACCCAGCTGCCCAATCGCGAGCGCTTGCTGGTGGATTTGAGACGTCGACCCACAGCCTCGCTGGTACTGCTGAACATCGATGGCTTCAAGGAAATAAACGATTTTTACGGTCACCAATGTGGCGACCATGTCATTGTTACCCTATCCACCCAGCTACACGCCTACCTGCAGGCCAGACCGCTTTCTCGTAGCGGGCGACTCTATCGCATGCCGGGTGACGAACTGGCAATCTGGCGGCCGGGACAGGCCGATGAGGCAGCGCTCGTTGGTTTGGCGAATGAGCTCCAAGCCTTTGTCAGCTCGGTACGTACCACGTGGGAAGATCACGACATTACTCTGCATGTCAGCATGGGACTGGCCAGCACTCGCTTGCGCAATGGCGAAAAACTGGCTTGCGAACACCTGCTCCCCTCAGCCAACATCGCCCTCGAGCACGCGCGGGTAGCCCAGGCGGGTTACATGTTTTATGACCCTGCCGATCGCGCGCGTGAGAACTATGAGCACAATCTTATCTGGGCGAACAAGTTAAAGCTGGCACTTAAGGAAAACCGCCTGGTGCCGTTCTTCCAGCCGATCATGAACGTTGCGACCGGCCGGATAGAAAAATATGAATGCCTAGTTCGGATGCTCGACAGCCAGGGTGAGCCGATCAGCCCCGCCATGTTCCTGCCCATTGCCCGAAAGATCCGACTTTACCGCTCGGTCACCCGGCGGATGATCGATATGAGCCTGCAGTGGTTCGCCAACAACGATTATGAATTTTCCCTCAACCTGTCCTCTGAAGACTTACTCGACCCCGAGCTGCACGTATTCATAGTTGAGCGCCTGCAGGAAAGATCTCTGGCCGAGCGAGTCATTTTCGAGGTGCTGGAATCGGAAAGTATCGAAAACTACGAACCCGTACGCCTGTTCATTGACCGGGTGAAAGCGCTGGGTTGCCGCGTAGCGATCGATGACTTCGGTACCGGATACTCCAACTTCGAACATCTGCTGCGCCTGAACGTTGATCTGATCAAGATTGACGGCAGTCTGATCCGACAGCTGGACACCGACACCAATGCAATGACGCTAACCCGCGGCATTGTCCAGTTCGCAAAGGAGCTGGGATTGCAGACCGTCGCTGAATTTGTGCACAGCCCGGCGGTTCTGGCCCAGGTTCGCTTGCTGGGTATCGATTTCGCTCAGGGCGCCTGTATCGGCATGCCAGCCAATGCGCTGATTACCGACATTCTGCTGGTAGATACAACGGCCGATGGAGCGAGAGGGAAGGAATCACGATCGCAGCTATAAAGTGATTGGACAAGGCATTGAACCCGGCTATGCTCCTACGTGATGGCGCAGTGCCTTAGTTCGATCAGGAGACATCATGCACGTATTTCCGGCCACCCTCGTTGTTGGCCTGCTCGCGTTTTCGTTGAGCGGCTGCAGCAGTTTGCCGGACCGCGAGCAGGTCTGGTCACGCTCCAGCGAGTTTTTCAGCCAATCAGCCGAGGTTCTCAAAGCTCAGCGAAAACGGCTGGCTAACTTCGCCGGTAGTCTGGTAACCAGCAAGGATGACGAAGCACGCGACGAAGAAGTTAGCGCGCTTTTTGCTCAACCCTACATAGATCCCTTGACCCGTTACCTTGAAGAGCGCTCGGACGATGACCGCTTCGCTGCCCAACTCGCGCGCGTCGCCGAAGAACGGGGCCGTCGCTGCGAAGAGGTCGCCGATACCTATGCAGACCGTGCAGCCACCCTCGACAACCTGCAACGCATGCGCCGCGGTTATCTCTACTCCTGCCCTACAGAGGTTCAACGCTTTGCCGCTCGTGTCGACTCAGGCAAGAACACCGACGCCAAGGTGAGTCGCCCTGGATCGAATGAAAAAACCGCACAGGCCGCCAAACGCGAAGCGCAGATTAAAAACCCCACGACCAGTCCGGTCAGTTCAGCCAGTAATGATCAGCCAGACACAGAAATGGAAGATGCGCTGAGCCGGCGGCAGCACAGTGACTGTTATCTGCTTTTCACGATACGCAACAACACCCAGGCACTTGAGGCATGTGAGCCGCTGGCAGCGGCGGGCGATGCCAAGGCGCAGCACCACATGGCTCAACTGGCCCTCATGGGCAATGACACAGCTGCAGCGGCTGACTGGGCCAGACAGTCAGCCGGCCAGAAATATGCACCAGGACAGTTGACTCTGGGCCAGATACTTCAAAACGGTCAAGGTGTAGCCAAGGACCCAATACGCGCCCATGGGTTGCTGAAAAGCGCTGCAGATCAGGGACTTGCGGAAGCTGCCTATTACACCGGCCTTAGTTTCCAGAATGGTACTGGGGTCAGCGCCAACGCAGCCAATGCCAAGACATATCTGGAACAGGCGGCATCAAGCGGTCACATACCTGCCTACTTTGCCCTGGCGGAGCTACATGAAAGCAGTGCTCCCGAGCGAGCTCGCTATTGGCTGGACCAGGCTGCCCGCAACGGCTCGGCACGCGCCCAATACCTGCTGGGGGAAAGCTATGCAAAGGGCACCCACGGAGAGATCGATCACGAAGCAGCCTACGTCTGGTACAGCCTGGCATTGCTGAACGGTCACGACCCAGCCAAAGCCGGCATTGAACGTCAGGAACAGCTGCTGACGAGCAGTCAGCTGGCTAACGCTCGATCACGCGTCGAGGACGGGATAAACGGACGATGGGACTGAAAAACCTCGCCGATATACGGATGAAGCGCCTGATCATGCTTATCCTGGCCCTGCTCACAGGGGTTTTTCTTGTGGGCATGCTGGTTATGTCATCCTTGAATCTGGACTTTTCTCAGAAGGCGATGGCGGAACTGCGCCAAAAACAGATCACCGATATTTTCCAGGCCAACCTGAACCGGATCAACGCTCACCATCAGTTGATGGAGCAAAACACCTCCAGCCTGGCCAACCTCGGCGAAATGATCTACCGCAGCCGCGAAATGGCCGACGATGACACCAACCAAACGCTCGATATCAGTCTGGAGAAAGCGCTGCGCAAGATGCCACTGGCCTACGGCGCAGAAATCTGGTTCAACGGAGCAGGTACCCCTGATCAGCGCCGACAGGATACTTCCACCTATGCCTACCGCAATGCCGCTCAGATTCGCACTCAGTCCAAGCAGAATGTGTATCACAGCCAAGACTGGTACATGCGTGTTCTCCCCGAAGTTACTACCGAGGGGCAAACCCGGGAACGCACCGGCTTTTTCTGGACGCCTGCCTACTAAAAGGAGCTGATTGACAATGTAGTGATCAGCCTCACTACGGAAATGCGGAACAACAAGGGGGAGGTCATAGGTCTGGCATCTTCCGACTGGCGTGCCGATGACATCATCAGTCTGGTCAGTGGCGTCAAGGTGACGCCAAGCACCTTCGCCTTCCTGCTTGATAACGAAAACCGCAACCTGTCGAGCCTGGCCTATGCCGATGACGTAGTGGCGGCACAGCGCAAGATCGATGCGATCATCGACTCACACCTGCCCGACCGTGCCGGCGGCTCGCGACCGGAGTCTGCGGTTATTTCCGGCAGTCTGCTGGTAGCCCCGATGCAGACCATGCCGTTAACGGTAGATGATGAAAAGCATCTGCTCTTCTTCAGCCGTACCCGGGCGGGCATGATTTTCGGAGTGGGCGTGCCTCAGGCCGAAATTGATGCAGTATTGCTGCCCATGCGCGAGAGCAATCTCAAAATAGTTGCCCTGGTCAGCGCGGTAACCCTGGGCCTGACGCTGCTGATAATGCTCATCGTCGCGCGCCTACTCAACCGGGTACAGATTCTGTATACGGATGCGCTGACCCAACTACCCAATCGCGAAAAGTTGCTGGTCGACCTGAAACGCTCGAAGGCCGCGTCGCTGCTATTAATCAACATCGACTCGTTCAAGGAGATCAATGACTTCTACGGGCACCACTGTGGTGACCATGTCATCGGCCAATTGGCGCTCGCTCTGCAGGATCTGCTGATGCAGGAACGGAGCTGGGCCGACTGCCGTCTCTATCGGATGCCGGGAGACGAGCTGGCCATCTGGCTGCCAAGTGCTGAAAGTCCCGTACAGCTGACCCACCGTGCCGAATCAATCCTGCGATTCGTCAGCTTGCTGTCGGTGAGCTGGCAGAACCAGACGATTCCACTTAACGTCAGCCTGGGAGTGGCCAGCAGCCTCCAGGCGGATGGCTCGCAAATGGCCGATGAGCAGCTACTGGCCTCTGCCAGCATCGCCCTGAAATCAGCTCGCATGGCCCATCTTGGCCACAGCATCTATGACCCGGCCCATAGAACCCGGGAAAGCTACGAGCAGAATCTGATTTGGGCAAACCGGCTCAGGCGCGCCCTGGATGACGGGCGCATCGTGCCGCACTTCCAACCGATACTGGACCTGCGCACCGGGCGCATTGAAAAATTTGAATGCCTGGCACGCATGATCGATGAAGAGGGCAAGCCGATCAGCCCTTCCGAGTTTCTGGGAATCGCCAAAAAGATCCGACTTTACCGTTTTATCACTCGAACCATGGTCACCCAATGTTTCACCAAATTTGCCGATAATGATTACGCCTTTTCCCTGAATCTGTCCTGCGAAGATCTGCTAGACCCCGACTTGACCGATTTCATCGTCGACAAACTCAGGGGCAGCCCCTCTCTGGCTTCAAGGCTGATCTTCGAGATTCTGGAATCAGAGGGCATAGAAAATTACGCTGAAGTCCGTCGATTCATCGACCGGGTCAAGGCGCTAGGATGTCGAATCACGATTGATGATTTCGGCACCGGTTACTCCAACTTCCAACACCTGCTGCGCCTGAACGTAGACATCATCAAAATCGATGGCAGCCTGATCGAGCACATCGACACGGATCAAATTGCCCTCAACGTAACCCGGGGGATTCAGCAGTTTGCTACTGGGCTTGGAATGCGCACTGTCGCTGAATTTGTGCACAGCAAATCAGTGCTCAAGTGTGTGCGCTTACTCAATATAGATGAGGTACAGGGCTATTGTATTGGCAAGCCCTCCCCTCACCTGATCACAGAGCCTGACAATGACAAACCAGCGCACAAGCTGGTTCTGATCAACAGGACCGGACAATAAGAAGTCTGGAAGCCGTCATCGGTAGATAATTGACTCGCGCATGGGCGCCAGCCGTTTCAGCAAACGGTTCTGCGCGGTGACCGGCACTCCCTCTTCAGTCATTGCAGTAATCAGATTCTCTACCAGGGCATTAAAGTCGCCCTCTGTGATATCCATACCGGCGTGGCTATCCTCCATGCTGTCGCCGGTATATTCGCAGGGTCCGCCACTTTCCACGCATATCTGCTCGACCAGTTTTTCGAACAGACGATCAATATCGGCATCAACAAAATGGCTGACGATACGTTCGTCGTCAGCAATGTTGATCAGCAACCCCTCGACGATCCGCTCGATACCCGGCTGGCCTCCCAGCGTTCGATACAAGGTATCGTCTGTGGGTGGCGGAGCGGCAGGTTGAACAGTGCAGCCGCCCAGCGTCAGGGCGGCGACCAGCATTATCAGGCAACGCATCTGGACCTCAATAGCTCAATTGCAGGGAAAGATACAAACCCGACTGGTCGTCGAGTGTCGCTACTTCGCCCATATCGGCCCAGGCAGCAACAACCGAGACCCGTTTAGAGGGGAAGTAACCAATGAACAGATCCTGCCAATCACTTTCTCCGGAGAAAGAAAGATTATCCGGCTTCTCCCGATACTCGAGGCCCACGATCCATTGAGGATTAAGTAATATGCCAACGCTACCCTCCTTGAGCAGGCTGCGATTGTCGCGACGATCGCCACCAAATCCCAACAGCCCTGTCTCGTTGGCACGGCTGTAGCGCAAGGTCCCATTGACCAACAGGTTGTAGCCGAAGGCGCCGCCAAGGAACAGGCGACTGGCTGCCAGATAGGCTTCGGTGTCGGAATCACGCTTGGCACCTACTGCCCGCGGAATAAAGAAATTGGTCTGCTTCTTGTATTGCAGACCCAGCGCCACCTGGGGCAGGTGGTCATAGACAAGATCGCCAAACAGGCGAAACTTGGCACCAAAAATATCCTGATTGAGGCTGCGCTCGGGCAATCCCGCCGCCTTGGCCAGCGCATCGATATTGAATCGCTGGCGAGCAAAGGATAGTTCGACTCGATTGGCATAGCTGAAGCTTGCACCCGCGACATCCAGACGATAGTCGCCGGAGTCGATCCGGGTTGCGAAAACATCACCGCCCCACTGCTCGCGGGTGCCGTAACCGGACATCACCGCCCAGGGTACAATGCCGCCCCCCGCCGCACCCTCTATCATGCTTGCTCCGCCAGTCGCCAGCAGGCGGTCTCCAGGGTCAGCGTTTACCAAAACAGGCATGCAGCCCAGCAGGGCTACAACAACCGCCTTTTTCATGAATGCTCCGTCTGTTTGTACGTATCCCGATTCTTTTCTAGCCAGACTTCCAGATCCAATGCCGCAATCGGCCTGCTGATATAGTAGCCTTGGGCGGTGTCGCAGCCAAGCGCCCTCAACCACTCCAGACTGACTGCGTTCTCTACACCTTCAGCAATCACCTTGAGTCCCATATTGTGGGCCAACTCAATGGTAGAGCGGACAATAACCGCGTCTTCACTACCCTCTGCCAGTTGCAGCACAAAGGACTTATCGATCTTCAGGTCTTGCACCGGCAAACTCTTGAGCATTGCCAGTGAAGAATACCCGGTGCCATAGTCATCTACCGCCAGACTGATCCCCATATCACGCAGACGATGCAGGCTGCGCAAGCTTCGCTCAGGATCAACCATCAATGCACTCTCGGTGACTTCGAAGGCCAGCTTCTCGGGGTTGAGACCGTGGCTATGGAGCACCGATGCCACCTCGTCCGGAAAGCGTTCGTCGTCCAGATCCAGGGCGGAAATATTCATCGCCACACCCAGGTCCACTCCCTGATCTGCCCAGTTGCGCATCTGGGTAGCAATTGCCATCAGAATCCATTGGGTCAACTTGTGGATGCTACCTGTTTGCTCAGCCAGCAGAATGAACTCGTCTGGACCAATGAAACCCAACTCTGAGTGGTGCCAGCGCATCAGCGCTTCCACCTGTCTGACCTCCCCGCTGGCCAAGTCGAGTTTGGGCTGATAGACCACCGAGAGTTCACGCATCTGAGCGGCAAAGTGAATGTCGCGGATAAGACGCAAACGTCGCATGTAGTCCTGATCACGCTTGGCCTGGTAAACCGATATGCGCTCAGGCCCAGGATGCGCGTCAGCAGCGGCGATGGAAACCTGGCGCAGCAGCTCGTCGGGATCATTGCTGTGATGGGGCCATGTTACTACGCCGGCTAGCCACTCAAGATTGAGCTTCATGCCGTCGGTGTCCATCGTTTCGGACAAAAGCGTAATGAGTCTGTCCGTGGTAATGACCGCCTGATCTGCTTCCAGATTATTAAGGGCCAGAAGAAACCCCTGTCCAGGGTGGTAGGCGAGTAATGAGTTGGTTGGTACCTGGGTACGGATGCGATCCGCTGAAGCGATCACCGTTCGCGAATAGAACATCTGACCTCGGGCCTTTATAAGGTCCTCGGCACCGGACAGATAAAAGGCGACCAGGGCCCCCGAGCGACCCGCAGTAAGCGAATCGGCCAATCGTTCTCGAGTCTTGGCCAGATTACCAAGACCAGTAAGCGGGTCATGGAAGGCGTTGTGCGCTATCTGTCTTTCACGTTCAGCGATGTCCTCGCGCATGGTATCTATGCTGTCGGCAAGACGCCCCAGTTCGTCACTGCGCTTGAGCGTTACCATGCCAGTGTAATCGCCCTGACCAATACGGCGAGCCGCGTCAGCAAGCAGACTGACTGGCCGGGAGAGACTTCCGGCCATGACAAAAGCAGCAAGTGAGGACAACCCCAGCGCAATCAGAGTAATCAGCAAAAGCTCGCGCTTGAGGATGTCGAATATGGCCAGCGCGTCTTCCAGCGGACTTAGAAGCTGCGCCTTAACACGCAAACCTGCCTGTTCCAGCAGCGTAATGCGCGTGGCCAGATAGACTTTCCCGTCCACATCCACAAGGGATGATTCAGGCGTCTCCAGACCCGCGATGCCATCGCCCATTGGTAGCGTACCAACGCGATCCAGTGCTTCATCGGCACGTGCGGTAATAAAGCTGACATCCAGACCGGTGAGGCTACGCATTTCCTCCGCCAGCTCCTGGGTGAGACGAAAAGCCATCGCTACCTGGCCAACCGCCAGGGGTGCCATAACGACCGCATCGACCAACAGGAAAGGCTGTTCATCAATCACCGCCAAAAGGGCGTTGGAGCTCAATGCCTGCAAAGCGCTGAGCTCGACCTGCGCGCCGCCGACCTCCATGCGACTCGAGACCTGAATATTACCCTCGGCGTCAAAAAAAAGGGCTTCATCTGCCCCAATGCGACGCGCCTGATTCAACAGAGCCGAGCGAATCGTCGGCAGATCCCCGGAAGCCACCGCCTCGCGAAAACCAAAGTCCGCGGCCAGCACCTGGGTTGCACCAGCCAGCTCCTGAGCCCTCAGCTCCAACAAGCGCCTGAATACGTTGGCACCCACCTGCAGCTGTTGGCGCGCCTGGCGCTCTGCGGAACTGTCAGTAGCGCTGTAAACCGCCACAAAGACCGCCCCCAGCGCGAGGGCCAGCAGACCGACGAGCAGAAGGATCAGGCGCGTGCGCAGCCGCTCAATTCGCATACTTTCCAGCGGCCTTGTTGAAACGCTTCTGCAACGGGGACAGTGGCTTTTCTGCGGCCGCCTCGGCGCCGACATCTACAGCTAGCGTCAGGTTTTGGCTGGAATGCAGATCCATACTGCCAAGGGTTACAGGCGGCGCATCACCGAGGGTAGGATGCCACCAGGACACCAGAACTTCACCGGTAGGCAGATGCTCAAGATCGAGTTCGCCCGCCGGATTGGATATGGCATACCAGGGACTATCGGTGACCAGAATATAGCCAATCATGGAATCATGGATATTGCATCCCAGCACCACTGGCCCTGACTGCTCGAAGGTGACCGGAGGCGCCTCGGAGCCATGAAAAAGTCTCAGCTCAAAGGGCTTTGTTGGAGAAAATGAATACACGTGGTGCCGTACGTTGTCGCCATTGGGGAACCCGACCTCGGTTCCTGCGGGCACCACCAGAACTCGTGGTTGGAACTGCAGATCGATCTGGTCCATCGATGTTGAAAGCGCAGGCCGCTGGGCGACGCCATCAACCAGGATAACCGCATCAGTAAGTGCTTTACCCTGCTGGTCTAAAACCTTCAGGCTGGCAGCCGAAACGCCGGCGCCTGATACTGCCAAAAGCAAAGCCGCGGCCATAGCCGAATAACGCAAGTAATGCATGGCAACTCTCCATGGCGTTCAAATCGGCACGCCAAAAGTTCTGAGGTCGGATAAAGCGTCCCTGTGTATGCGCCGACTCTTATAGACGTTAGCATACTGCCATTATTTGTACCTGTGCAGGAGTATCTATGTCCAACCAAACCGTTGCCCTTTCAGTACTGGACCTTTGTTCGATTCCCCAGGGAGCGACCCCCGCACAGGCGCTCATCAATGCTCGTGCCCTGGCGCAACATGCAGAAAGCCTGGGTTACAGCAGGTATTGGGTCGCAGAACACCATAATATGACCGGCATCGCCAGCGCCGCCACATCCGTGGTGATGGGCTACCTTGCTGCCGGCACCTCACATATTCGTATCGGCTCGGGCGGCATAATGCTACCCAATCATGCGCCACTGCAGATCGCCGAACAGTTTGGCACCCTGGAATCTCTCTACCCCGGCCGAATCGATCTGGGATTGGGACGCGCACCAGGCACTGATCAGGCTACCGCACAGGCCTTGCGCCATGGCCGAGGCGACGGTTCCGACTTTCCCCAGATGCTCGATGAGTTGCGTCGGCTATTTGCCGACCCCCTACCTGGGCAGCGTTTACGAGCAGTACCCGGTGCAGGGCTCAAGGTGCCGATCTGGCTACTCGGGTCGAGTACTTTCAGCGCCCAACTGTCTGCCGAACTTGGCCTGCCCTTTGCATTCGCCGGCCAGTTCTCACCTGACTTCATGTTCAGCGCTTTGCGCACCTACCGGGAGCATTTTCAGCCGTCGGAGGATTTACAGCAGCCCCACGTAATGCTGGGCATCAATGCCTACGTCGGCGAAAGTCGGGAGCACGCGGCCATGCTCGCAACCTCACACCAACAGGCATTTCTCAACCTGATACGTGGCCGCCCCGGCCCCTTGCCGCCGCCAGTCGATGATATGGAACCCTTGTGGCAGCCGCACGAGAAGCACAGTGTTCTATCGACCCTGGCTGGCACCCTGATTGGCGACAAGGAAACCGTGAGTCAGCAACTGGCCGATCTACTCGAGCGCACCGGTGCTAACGAGCTGATTGTAAGCAGTTCGATCTATGATCAGGCTCTGCGCAAGGACAGCTACAGGCGGATGATGGAAGTAGCGGGCAAGGTATGAAATAACTGCTGAAGTTGTTTGCCGAATAATCGGCAACCGCCTAGAATGCGCAGCACGCGGGTGTAGCTCAATGGTAGAGCAGAAGCTTCCCAAGCTTACGACGAGGGTTCGATTCCCTTCACCCGCTCCAATTCAATGCCCCTCGCGCTACTAATATTGAACCTAATCCTCTGCGTATAAAGCCTTGCCTTGCGTCTTGTGTTCGGGGAGGTCTATTATCGTGAGCAGGCTAAATAACGGATTAAAAAGTCTATACTCTCAAGCTCGGAGCCAATACCAGCCAGGCTATAACTTAAAGCCTATTGAGAAGAGACTGCATGATTTTTCCAAGTTTTCTTCGACCTGACAATCTTTCCAGAAAAATGATGCTCGTCATCTTTTCTATCTATCTCTTTGTTACCTGCCTGATCACGAGCCTGCAATTCCTGACCGAATACTATAGGACCCAGGACTCGATCTTAAACGAACTAAAACAACTTGAAGAAACCGTACGCGAGCCCATATCTACCAGTCTATGGCAATATAATTACAATCAGTTGGATGCCCTGCTCACCGGGCTGGTAAAAATGACTATCATTGAGGGTATTGATGTCATCGACACAGATGCCAACACTCTGATGTCAAAGCAATCCTATAACCCCGATTCAAAACCCTTGTCGCTGTTTTACGCAGAGTCTGATGCATACTGGACGCTCAATGGGGAAAAAGTAGCCCTTGGCACCATCAAACTGTATTCCTCATCAGAGGTCGTTTTAGACCGCGTACTGTTTGGGTTTTTCTTGATTGCCATCACAGCAATTATAAAGCTGTCCATTTTATTCTGGCTGTCCGCATGGGCTTTTGATCGCTATTTGGCAAGCCCCTTGAAGGAATTGATGACGCAAGTTAATGAGGTGCAATCAAGTCCAACGATCAGCAAGCGAATCAGCCTCGAGAATATCCAGCACAACGAGCTCGGCCAGCTTCAAGACCATATGAATACAATGCTTTCGGTAATGCAGGCAGATCGGCAGCAATTATTGGAAGATGAACAAACCAAACGAAGCTCCCTTGAAGATGCTGTTGCAAAGCGCACGGAAGCACTACAGATCCTGAACGAAAAGCTTGAGGATCTTGCCACGCGAGACTCATTGACAGGCATCTTGAATCGCGGGAGCTTTTTCGAAAGATCTCAGCATCTGCTAGCTCTGTCGCAGCGACAGCAATCAACAGCATCCTTTGTTCTGATGGATCTGGACCATTTCAAGGTCATTAACGACACTTACGGTCACTTCGCCGGCGACAAGGTACTGATTCACTTCACGCAAACTATTCAGAGCTTACTTAGACAGTCTGATCTCATCGGCCGAGTAGGCGGGGAAGAATTCGCTCTCTTTCTTCCTGACACAGCCCCCGACGATGCTTTCCAACTGGCAGAAAGAATAAGAATGACTATAAGTAACGCCGCACTGAATGTTGATGGCAGGATCATTACCTACACGGTGAGTGCGGGCATTGAATCATCTCGCTCAGGTGACGACTCAATTGATGCACTTTTCAAGCGTGCAGATTCCAAACTCTACGGTGCGAAAGATAAGGGTCGTGATCGTGTTGAAAAATAAAACCATGCATCACTCGCTACTTGTCATGCTTATCTTGGCGGGCGTAAGCCTGGCCAATCCAAGTTACGCTGAACAACTGAAGGTATGCTACGACCAGTGGGCCCCGATGACGATATTTCCATCAGAACAGTCCGCCGAACGCGGTGTGATCATAGATATGCTCGATGAGATATACACCTCTCAGGGCTACGAACTGAAATATTACGAAGTGCCCCTCGCTAGAGGCTTGGACATGGTGGCAGACGGCGTGTGCGACATGTTGCCGGAATATATCGTTTCCGAGAGCGCGGAAAATGACTTCGTCTATGCAAGTGAAAAAACCTTTGCATACACAACCGCATTCGTTATCAGAAAAGATGACCCGTGGCGCTATAGCGGCATCGAATCACTTGAGGGCAAACTCGTAGCAACTGGGCCAGGCTGGGATTACAGCGCGGCGAGCCCTGATTACCAAACCTATATTGATGACCCGAAAAACGCTGGCCAGGTGGAAGTTATCGCAGGCTATGACGATGTGGTGGAACGCATCTTTCAGATGATCAGCGATAAGAGGATCGATTTATACGCCGATAACGAGCTCGTTCTACAGCATGCCCTAAATCGGACAAATCTGCATGACACCCTTAGGATTGTGCGTCCTGGCCTGGACAAAAAACTGGTTGAGATACCGATCTTTTCAAAAAAGATTCCGACAACCAAAAGACAAGAGCTGATTCGTATCTGGGATGAAGGTCGGTTATCCATGACGGGTGAAAAGGAAAAAAGACTCCTGCAAAAGTACCAGGTGACATTCGCGCAATAACCATCTTACCGGTATCCTGCCTGCCGATAAAACGGCTCGGATGATCAATGAAACGCTTTGTTCTGCTGGACACCACTCCCCTTCCCGACGGTGGCGCGCTTTGCCTTTTCGAATACGGTGAGGACTTCGTCATAAAGCTCGAGGGCGGCAAAGGTGGGCAATTAATGAATACCCGCACCCACGGCTCGGAGGATGCACTGGGCCGGATACCCTGCCAGCGAGTCGCTGCGAGGCCCAGACCTCGTGTGTTGATCGGCGGCCTGGGGATGGGCTTCACGCTGGCCGCAGCGCTTGAAAACCTGGGCGAAACTGCAGAGGTGGTCGTTGCGGAACTGCTACCGGGGGTGATCGAGTGGAACCGTGGTCCTCTGGGGGCAAAAGCAGGCAACCCGCTGCAGGATCCACGCACACAGGTGGTTAACCGGGATGTAGCAGAGCTACTGAAGGCGGAGCCCGGCGGGTTCGATGCGATCATGCTGGATATCGATAATGGCCCGGAGGGTCTGACTCAGTCAGCCAACAGCTGGCTTTACAGTGTTACAGGACTGGTCAGCTGTGGCCGCGCCCTGCGTCCCGGAGGCACCCTGGCTGTCTGGTCCGCCAGCGCCGACCAACGTTTTACCAGTGATTTACGCAAGGCCGGTTTCAATGCCGAGGAAGTGAAAGTCTATGCCCATGGTAATCGGGGTACACGGCATACCATCTGGATGGCACAACTGGCATCTGGCAAAAACTAGCCCGCCTCTTCCACCATAGTCCGCAACCTCAGCCTGGATAGCCTGGCGGCCATTCTTCGCACTTCGGAAGATCACCCCCGTAACTGAGCCAGGGTACTTCATGACTGGTCCAGATATGAGCTGAGGGCCCTATGCCAGGGTCCTCATCCAATGTTGCAACGCGCAGTACCATGTATGGCACACCTGCCTTTTCTGCAACCAACTGGGTGCCACAGTTGCTGCAAAAGTGCCGCACCTTGCCAGGGGAAGACTCATAGCGAGCCAGCATATCCTCACCTTTTATCCAACGAAAATGCTCTTTCTTGACACCACAGCCGGTATTGAACGCGGCCGCATGCGCCTTGCGACAGGTTTTACAGGAGCAATGGCGAATGGGGGTATCCAGGCTGTCTGCCTGGTAAATGATGGAGCCGCACAGACAACTGCCTTGCATGTCTCAGACCTCTATTGTTGTTCGAGGCCTGAGCATAGCAGTTGTTGATTGACCGTTGAGTGCTACGTAACCCGCTTAGATGATGCGAGAGTAGCGCTGGTTATTATCCTGAACCTGATACGCATCAAACACCATGCAAACCGAACGGACCAGCAATCTGCCTGCTGGAAGAATACGAATGCCGCGCTCGGTGAGTTGAATCAGACCGTCACGGCTCATCTGTTTGAGAACCGGCCAGCAGTCGGCGAAATAGTCTCGGAAGACGATATCAAAACGGCTTTCGACGTCAGCAAACTCAAGGGTGAAGTGGCAGATCAGCTGCCCTATGACCGCGCGGCGGATCCGATCATCTGCATGACATTGCAAGCCGCGACGCGTTGCCAGCTTGTTATTGTCGAGATTGTGCTGGTAGACCTTGATATCGCTACTGTTCTGACTGAACAGATCTCCGATCTGACTGATTGACGACACCCCGAGCCCGATCAGGTCGCAATGACCATGGGTAGTGTAACCCTGAAAGTTGCGTTGCAGCTCGCCGCTCTCCTGGGCTGTGCTGAGGCTGTCGTCGGGCAGTGCAAAATGATCCATACCGATGTAACGATATCCAGCGCTCACTAGCTGATTGATGGTGGTTTCCAGCATTGTAAGCTTGTCCTGCGGGCTCGGCAGATCCTCTGCCTCAATGCGCCGCTGAGGCAGGAACCGCTCTGGCAAGTGAGCGTAATTGAACACTGAAAGGCGGTCGGGTTTCATCGCGATGATCGCATCAACCGTTTTGGCAAAGCCCTGCGGTGTCTGCTTGGGCAGACCGTAAATAAGGTCAATATTGATTGAACGGAACTGCAGCGCCCTTGCGGCATCCATGACAGTCTGGGTCTGCTCGGGAGTCTGCAGGCGGTTCACGGCACGCTGCACGTCCAGATCGAGATCCTGCACCCCGTAACTGACTCGGTTGAAGCCAATCTCGCGTAACAGCCCCATAGTCGACCAGTCCGCCTCACGGGGATCGATCTCGATACTGTAGTCGCCCAGGTCGTCATCACGCAGATTGAAGTGCGCGCGCAGCTTGTCCATCAAGGCGCGCAACTGGTGATGCGACAGAAAGGTTGGAGTGCCGCCACCTAAATGCAGCTGCTGGACCTGTTGTTCGGCGCCCACATGCTGGCTGACAAGCTCAATTTCACGAAACAGACTCTGCAAGTAAGGCTCGGCACGGCTGCGGTCCTTGGTAATAACCTTGTTGCACGCGCAGTAATAGCAGATGTTGGCGCAGAACGGGATGTGTATGTAGAGCGATATCGGTCGCTGTTCCTTGCGGCTGACGTCTAGTGCGCCGGTAAGGTCCGATGGCTCGACGCCATCGTGAAACTGAACTGCCGTCGGATAGGATGTGTAACGCGGACCGGCGTGGTCGTAACGGCGAATCAGATCCGCGTTCCAGCAAACAGGGTTGAACATGGATAGACTCCGCAGATGTATCTTCAATGCTGTGCAGGCTAAACCCTGTTAACTCCGCTCACTTTGATGCAGGTCAATTGTTGCTCAACTCCGGTGCCAGGCGGTCGTTCCCGTTCAGCGGCCGATGTCATTGCAACGCTTCGGAACAGGGATGTCGGTGCCGGACATAACCGTAGTTAGGGGCAAAGATTAAACCCGCAACATAATGATCCTTTTCCTGAAACGACGGACGCGGTAACGTCTGGTTATACAAGGAAGTGCGATGCGGGGACTTTAGCCTTCCCAAATGCGCGGCTGGTGGGTATTACTGGTCGGGTGAACACCCTATAAAGAAATGATGAGGAAGAAACCATGTTGAAAGTCTTATTAGCTTCGACGGTCCTGACCATGAGCATGGCTGGTATGGCTCAAGCCGCCGGTGATGCCGCTGCCGGCGAAGCAAAATCAGCGGTATGCGCTGCATGTCATGGCAAGGATGGGATAGCGCTGGTACCGATCTACCCCAACCTGCGCAACCAGAACGCGGCTTATCTTGAGGGCGCATTGAAAGCCTACAGAGAGGGTCAGCGCACAGGCGGAAATGCTGCCATCATGAGCCCAATGGCCAAGAATCTGAGCGATCAGGATATCGCCGATCTCGCGGCCTATTACAGCTCTATGGAGTAAGCGGGCGGTACTCTTAGCAAGTCCTCAGGCTGTTGCTAGCGCAGTGGCCTGACGGCACTATCCCCCGGTGGCATTCATGAACCGGACAATCTGCACATCCCCATCTACCGTAAAATCGTGGTGAGCCGGCTTCCCCATTAATGACTTGCGCAAGGCTTCGAGCAAAGGCGCATCTGTGGTTGGATGACGACGCACCAAAGCGCGCAGATCCATGGAGTTCTCCTGCCCCAGGCACAACAACAATCGACCCTCGGCGGTCATGCGAACGCGATTACAGGTAGCGCAAAAATTGTTGGAATGCGGGGATATAAAACCAATACGCGTTTCCGGATGGCCTTCCACACGGACATAACGCGCCGGTCCACCGGAGTTTTCTGCACTGTCCATCAGGCGATAACGCTGACTGATAAGATCGCGTACCTCTTCGCTGGAGCAGAAGGTCTCGCCACGAGATCGGCCGACATCGCCCAGCGGCATCTCTTCAATGAAGGTTATGTCCAGGCCACGGGACACCGCATAATCCAAAAGCCCGGGAACCTCATCGAGATTACGGCCTTTCATCACCACCACATTTAGCTTGATGCGCTCAAACCCGGCAGTGCATGCGGCATCAATGCCATCCAACACCTGCTGCAGCTCGCCTGTGCGGGTAATGGTCTTGAATCTGACGGGGTCCAGACTGTCGAGACTGATATTCAGGCGTTTGACACCAGCCTCTGCCAGCGGCCGAGCAAATTTGACCAACTGTGATCCATTGGTGGTCATCACCAACTCTCTGAGACCAGGCAAGGCACTGATAGCAGAGCAAAGCTCGACGATGCCACGCCGCACCAAGGGCTCGCCGCCTGTCAGGCGAATCTTCTTCACCCCCTGGGCGACGAACAGCGCGACCAGGCGCTGCATTTCTTCAAGGCTTAGTACCTGCTGGCGAGGTAAAAATGTCATGTCCTCGGCCATGCAGTAGACACAGCGGAAGTCGCAGCGATCGGTCACTGACATACGCAGATAGTCTATGCGGCGGCCCAATCCATCCATCAACTGTGTGTCGGACATTGTTCTCTCTCTGCTGCGAAAATCCTGTTGCATCAATTCATTCCATGCAGTTTTTAGAGCATTAACTGTTAGGATTCGACCGGAGCAGATGCGCCTGGCGCAATTGATTTAAATTGTCTGCCTATCCGATCAATTGCGCGTACTGTATCACAGCCGTTGATTTCTGATTATTGCCACTTGCCCATTGCCAAGGTATCCAGATCGCGGGCATCAACCCACCGCGGCCCGGAGCGGGTGTCCTCTTTTTTCCAGAACGGAGCCCGGGTCTTCAGATAATCAATTATGAAGTGACTGGCTTCGAAGGCCGCCGCGCGGTGAGCCGAACTGACCCCCACAAACACGATGGGTTCACCTGGCTCCAGACGACCGACCCGATGCAATACTTCCAAGCTCAGCAGCGCCCAGCGTTGCCTGGCCTCATCGACAATCAGCTGCAGCGCTTTTTCCGTCATGCCGGGATAATGCTCGAGCAACATGCCGGCAACCTCTTCCCCCTCATTAAAGTCACGGACATAGCCAACAAAGCTCACCACGGCACCCACACCTGTCTGAGCTGCATGCAGGCGATTGAGCAACTCACCGGGATCGAAGGTGTCTGTCTGTACACGTATGCCCACATCAGCCCCCGGTGACTGGCGGGAAAAAGGCAATCTCGTCCCCGTCCGCCAGAGGCGCGTCAAGGCCGCACATTTCCTGATTACGGGCACACATCACCCGCTGCTCGCCGAGCACCTCCCAGGCAGCACCGCGCGCCAGCAGGCGGTCACGTAAATCGCCGACCGAGCTTAATCCTGAATCCCACGGGATCTCTTCGTAATCTGTATCGAGTAATTCGCGGTAACGTGCGAAAAGTTGCAAGGTGATCATTCCTGCCCTCCCGCTGACGTCTCAGCCAGGTAGTGGCCGCTCTTACCGCCCGTCTTTTCCAGCAGACGGGTCGACTCGATCACCATGGCCTTGTCGACAGCCTTGCACATGTCATACAGGGTCAATGCGGCAATGCTCGCTGCCGTGAGCGCTTCCATTTCCACCCCGGTCTGCCCGGCCAGCTTGCAACGCGCCTGGATCAATACAAGATCCGGTGCCTGCGCTGTCAGCTCCAAACGAATGCCGGTAAGGAGCAAGGGGTGACATAACGGAATCAGTTCATGGGTGCGCTTGGCGGCCATGATGCCTGCGATACGGGCCACAGCGAACACGTCCCCCTTGGGATGGCCACCGCTCTGGATCAATGCCAGGGTTTCGCTACGCATGCGCACGCGCGTCTCGGCCACTGCCTCGCGAAAGGTCGTGTGCTTGTCGGTAACGTCGACCATGTTCGCATGGCCCTGGGCATCGAGATGGGTCAGCATTGTGCGCTCCTGTGAATCCGGGTGCGCCTACTTTAACTCAGCTTGGATCTTGGGGCATTATCTCCAGAGGGGGATTGCAACGGCAAAGCTTGATGCGGCTGACCGTCGCGAACCTTACGCCAATGGCCCTTGATTCAGGCCGGAAAAACCCTGTCAGCAATGTCCAGCAGGTCTGGTCTGCCTTGAAATACCGGGGTTCAGCCCCACATAGTTAAAAGCTATCCGTGAGTTAGCTGAAATTTATTTTAGATATCCGGGCCAAGGGCCTATTATCATTTTTGTATTCATCACCAACCGATTAATCAACGAGGAGCTATCGATGTCCGTCATCAACACTCAGATCAAACCTTTCAAGGCCCAAGCGTTCAAGCAGGGCAAGTTCATCGAAGTTACCGAAGCTGACGTTCAGGGCAAGTGGGCGATATTTTTCTTCTATCCCGCCGACTTCACCTTTGTCTGCCCAACCGAGCTTGGTGACGTAGCCGACTATTATGACGAGCTGCAAAAGATGGGTGTTGAAGTGTACTCGGTTTCCACCGATACCCACTTTACCCACAAAGCATGGCACGACAGCTCCGAGACTATCGGCAAGATTCAGTACACCATGATTGGTGATCCAACCGGCGCAATCACTCGTAACTTCGACAACATGCGTGAAGATATGGGTCTGGCCGACCGTGGCACCTTCATTATCGACCCTGAAGGCATTATTCAGGCAGTTGAAGTGACTTCCGAAGGTATTGGCCGTAATGCTGAGGACCTGGTCCGTAAGGTCAAGGCTGCCCAATACATTGCTGCACACCCAGGTGAAGTCTGCCCAGCCAAATGGAAAGAAGGCGAAGCTACACTAGCTCCTTCCCTCGATCTGGTAGGCAAGATCTAAGTACTGCCATATAACCTGGCCCGCTACGGAGCATCGCTCCTGGTTGGCGGGCCGGGTTTTTTTTCGACTTGAATTTGTAATTACCGAGGACGGACACGCTTATGTTGGACGCCAATCTGAAGAAACAGCTGGACACGTACCTGCAGAATATCATCACCCCGATCGAGCTCAGCGTGTCCGTGGATGACAGCCCCAAGAGCCAGGAGCTCAACGAGCTGGCAACTGAAATTGCTGAAATGTCACCCCATATCAGCTTGAACTGGAACGATGCTCAACGCACTCCCAGCATGAGTATTGCCCAAACTGGTGTGCCACCGCGCATCAGCTTTGCCGGGCTGCCCATGGGTCACGAATTTACTTCGCTGGTACTGGCTCTGCTGCACAGCGGCGGCCACCCGTCCAAAACCGATCCGGCCCTGCTTGAGCAGATCCGTCATCTGGATGGTGAGTACCACTTTGAGACCTATATTTCACTTTCTTGCCAGAACTGCCCGGACGTAGTCCAGGCACTGAACCTGATGGCGACCGTCAATCCGAACATTACCCACGTGATGATCGATGGCGGGCTGTTCCAGGATGAAGTTGAAGAGCGTCAGATCATGTCTGTGCCTTCGGTTTATCTGAACGGTCAACTCTTCGGCCAGGGCCGCATGACGCTCCCCGAGATCATCAACAAGGTCGACGCCAACGCGAGCAAGCGCAAGGCAGCAGAATTGAGCAAGCAAGAACCCTATGAGGTTCTGATTGTGGGTGGCGGACCTGCCGGTGCAGCGGCGGCAATCTACGCTGCGCGTAAAGGCATCCGTACCGCGCTGGTTGCGGAGCGATTCGGCGGCCAGGTAATGGACACAATGGGTATTGAAAACTTCATTTCGGTGAATTACACCGAAGGGCCCAAGCTTGTCGCCAGTCTGGAAGAGCACGTCAAGGAATACGATGTAGATGTGTTCACCGAACAGCAGGCTATCAGCCTGACAGAAGGTGACTACGTCAAAATCGGCCTGGAAAATGGTGCAAGCCTCTCCGGCCGCTCGGTTATCCTGGCTACCGGCGCACGCTGGAGGGAAATGAATGTTCCTGGCGAGCAGGAATACCGCGGCAAAGGCGTAGCCTATTGCCCGCATTGCGATGGCCCCTTGTTCAAGGGTAAGCGTGTAGCAGTGATTGGCGGTGGCAACTCGGGTATTGAGGCGGCCATCGATCTGGCCGGCATCGTTGAGCACGTAACCGTACTGGAATTTGCCGACACATTGCGTGCTGATGAAGTGCTGCAGCGCAAGGCACGTTCAATGTCGAACATAGACATCATCAAGAGTGCGCAGACAACCGAAGTGCTCGGCGATGGCAAGAAAACAGTCGGTCTGAACTACACCGACCGCCAGACCCAGGAAAGCAAGCAGCTGGACGTTGCAGGCATATTTGTTCAGATTGGCCTGATCCCCAACACCGACTGGCTCAAAGGTGGTCCAGTGGCGTTGAGCAAGCACGGTGAAGTCGAGATCGACAGTCGTGGAACCACATCTCTGCCCAATGTCTTCGCTGCCGGTGACGTCACTACTGTCCCCTTCAAGCAGATCATCATTGCAATGGGTGCAGGGTCGACAGCAGCATTGGGTGCCTTCGATCATCTGATCCGCACACCGGCGCCGGCCAAGGCACAGGTCCAACAGAGTGAGCGACAGACTGAAACAGCCTGACAGGCCAGTCTGAAAATGAAAAAGCCATACCCGCAGGGGTATGGCTTTTTTGTGTCAGCGTAACGGTCAGACCTTGAAGCGATTAACCAACTCATTCATCGCAACAGCCAGTCTTGAGAGTTCGCGGCTGGAACTACTGGTTTGCTCCGCACCCGCAGCCGACTGAGTAGAGAGGTCGCGGATATTGACCAGGTTGCGGTCTACCTCCCGTGATACTTGTGCCTGTTCCTCGGCAGCACTGGCAATAACCATGTTGCGCTCGTTGATCTGGGAAATGGCCGCGGTAATTTGCTTGAGTGCCTCACCAGCGGCGTTGGCTTGCTCGAGGGTCGAGTTGGCCATGGTGCGACTGATTCCCATCGCCTCCACCGACTTCTCGGTACCCTGTTGCATGGTAGCGATCATTTCCTCGATTTCAGTGGTCGATTGCTGGGTACGGTGGGCCAAGGCGCGAACCTCATCCGCGACCACGGCGAAACCTCTGCCCTGCTCTCCAGCTCGCGCCGCTTCGATCGCCGCGTTCAATGCCAGCAGGTTGGTCTGTTCGGCAATAGCGCGAATAACATCCAGCACACGGCTGATATTCTGCGCCTTGTCGGCCAGCTCCTGCACCTCTGTAGAAGTCGACTCGATGGTTGAGGTCAGCTTATCGATGCTGGTAACTGTGCGGGCAACCTGCTGCTGACCCTCTGCTGCAGTAGTGCTGGTCGCTTTGGACTGTTCGGAGGTGGAAACCGCGTTACTGGCCACCTCATCCACCGCCGTGCTCATTTCGTTGACTGCGGTCGCTGCCTGCTGGATTTCATCGTTCTGGCGCTGCAGACCCCGTGTAGCATCCTCGGTCACCGCATTCAGCTCTTCGGCTGCCGATGCCAACTGTGTGGATGAGTTGCCGATACCCTGGATGGTTTCGCGCAGTTGCGCCTGCATGCCACTGAGTACGCGCAGCAGGCGAGCGGGTTCATCCTTTCCGGTGACAGTGAAAGTGCGAGTCAAATCCCCACCCGCAATCACTTCGCTGACCTCCACTGCCTGACGGATCGGCACAACAATACTGCTGGTCAGGATCCAGGCCAGTAATACAGTCAGCAATGCAGCAACAGCAATGAATATCACCACGGTCTGCCGCGCACTGGCGTAGCTGGTGCCAGACTCAGCCTGCGCCTGTGCAGCGCCCGCTTTCAAGGTAGATTCCAGATCTAGCAAGGTTCTGACCATGGCGTCGGCCATCGGACTCAGACGCGTATCGACTAACACGACCCCCTGTGCGACATCATCGGCCAGCGCAAGCACCGCCACCTGTTTTTGTGCGCCCATGAATTCTTCGCGCTGGGACAGGTACGCATCAAAGGCTCGTCGCTTGTCGGGGTCAGTCATCAACGCGGCGAACTCGGCCTCGGACGCTTTCATCTCACCTATCAGCTGGACGATACGGCTTTCCAATTGCTGACGGTCAGCGAGGTTATCTTCGAGCAACATACGCAGGGTAAAAACGCGGATACGCATGATGTCCTGGCTGAAGTCGGCGACCAGCTCGATACTTGGCATCCAGACTTCCTCGACCTCGCTCGCCTTTTCACGCATGTCGCTCATTTCACGCATTGCCAGCATGCCCAGAAGCAATACAAGAAGCGCTATCAAGGCAAAACCACCGGCAAGTCTGGCAGCAATCGAGAAGTTTCTAAGATTCATGCGAATTCATCCGTAATTATAGGAATATGCCCGAGGAGGGGCTAAAAGCTCTAACGGCTGGTGGCGAAAAATCTTGATCCAAAAATCAGAAATATTTGCTCATATTCCGATATTCGAATTGAGCCAAAGACGATCCAGCCCCGTCAGCCCCCATGATTCGGGCTCTTCTCGCCCGACAATGACATCCTGGCTGTCATCGGTATCCAGATCGAGTATTTCCGGAGTAATCCACCGTCGCTGAGGTACGCTGTAAAAGACCCGCAACCGGGGGCGCAACAGAGCACCGGCATTCTGCTCGATAACCACTGCAAGCCGATCAGAGGAAAGCCGCACAAGCGAGCCAATGGGATAGATACCCAGTGTTCTGACAAACAACTGAAAGAGTTTAGTGTCAAAATGACCTGGCCATTTGGCCATTCGGCTGAGCGCGATGGAGGGGTCATCGCCACTATGGTAGGGGCGGTTCGAGGTAATGGCATCGTATACATCGCAGATAGCTGCCATACGGGCCATGAGGCTGATCTCGTCGCCGGCAAGCTTGCCCGGATAACCGCTACCGTCCATCTTTTCATGGTGATGCAGGCAAGCGTCCATCACCTCAGGCGGCACATCAGCTAAGGCCCGTAAAAGCTTTTCTCCTGCCTGGGGATGTCCGCGCATGACGTCAAACTCGGTCTCTGTCAGCTTGCCTGGTTTGTTGAGTATGTGCTCAGGCATTTCCACCTTGCCCAGGTCGTGCAGCAAACCGGCCATACCTGCCATCTTGATTGTCTGCTCGTCACATCCATAGCTGCGCGACAAGGCCATCATCAACGCTGCCGCAGCGACGGAGTGCAAATAGGTATATTCGTCGCTGCGCTTTATCCGCACCAACCCAAGGAGCGCATGGGAATTGCGCATCAGGGAATCGGACATATCCGCAACCAGCGACTGCAATCCTTCGCTCTCGATAACCTTGCCCATGCGCGCATCGGCAAACATGCGAATGACATCACGCTTGCCTCGCGCTACCAGCTCCCGAGCCCGTTCAACCTCCTCTAACACGGAGTACGTCGGGCGGAGCTCGGGGGCAGGCGCCTCGTCGCTGACGGGCAAGTCTTCTGGTGGGCTGACCACAGGTTCGTTGATATCGGTGATCACGGCGACCGGCGTCCCGGCGACCGAGTTCACGGCGACCGGCTTCCCGGCGACCGGTTTCTCGGCAACTGAATCTAGACCGCGTTCGGTGTTAATGATGATTTCACGGATGCCGCTTTCGCGGATTTTGCGCAGGGTGGCTTCGTCAGCAATAAGAAACTGCCTGCTCCAGAATGGATGATCAATCCAGGAACCGCAAAACTGATGTACAAACATTCCAATTGCTGCCTGATTGGCAGCTATTTTTTTTAGCATGGGCAAAGCGGGTCTCCCCGGCAAAGAACACTTTTGCGCCGATCGGCGCGGGTACCCAAATAGGGTGGGTACCTAAAGACAATATATCAAAACGCCATCAAACAGTATCGCTATCGGGAGCATAATCTGCCCCGCTTTCCTCATTCAGGCTCTGCGGATCAAAGCGAGCCAGACACCCCCCTCCGATAACAGGGGGCGGCGCGGCAGCACCCCGCGCGAGTGGGTCAAACGCCTCGGACTCATCCTCATCTGCAATGGAGCGAGGCATCATCATGCTTTCGGTGCGCCGTTATCATTGAACTGTTTTACCGCGCGCAGGATATCCCGGCGGCTGATCTGTCCGACCAGCTTTCCGCCATCGACGACCGGAAAACGCCGGCGTCCGGATTGCACGAAGCGTTCTGCAACTGTAACGATGTCCGCGTCCACATCCACAGTATCTACCGAAAGCGACATCACATCGCTCACCTTGACCGCAGCCTCTTCAAAGTAGCTGCCGGTCAATGCGCCTTTGAGGCAATCACCTTCGGACAGGATACCGACAAGCTGCTTGCGTTCGTTGATCACCGGCGCGCCGGATATACGATGCTGCAGCAACTGGTCAATGGCCTTGGCCAGATCGGTCTCGGGAGTAAAACAAACGAGGTCCGCGGTCATGTATTGATGTACCTTGACGATCTTCAGCATAATTCCTCCTTGTTGTGCATCAGGCTCGACAACGCCATTCGCTGGATCTTTCCGTGCTAGCCAAATACTACGGTCTTGTTGTCATGCACCAGCACCCTATCCTCCAAGTGATAGCGCAAACCGCGGGAAAGCACCATTTTTTCCACATCTTTTCCTAACCGAACCATGTCATCCGCGTTATGCCGGTGGGTGATGCGCACCACATCCTGCTCAATGATCGGTCCTGCGTCGAGTTCATCGGTCACATAGTGACAGGTTGCGCCGATCAGTTTTACACCGCGCTGTGCCGCCTGATGATAAGGCCTGGCTCCGACAAACGATGGCAGAAAACTATGATGTATATTGATGACGCGGTTTGCATATTGCTGGCAAAGTTGTGGCGGAAGTATCTGCATGTAACGGGCGAGTACAATGCAATCGGCCTGCTGTTCCTCCACCAGAGCAGCAACCCGTTCAAAGGCAGGGGTCTTGTTCTGGCTATCGACCGGCACATGATGAAAAGGAATTCCATGCCATTCCACCATACTGCGTAAATCGTCGTGATTGGAAATAACGCTGGTAATGTCGCAGTCGAGTTCATCGCTGTGCCAGCGATGTAACAAATCCGCCAGACAGTGGGATTCACGACTGGCCATCAGCACAACTTTCTTGCGCACTCCGGAATCGCTAACGTGCCAGTCCATGGCAAACTCTTTGGCAATCGGAGCAAACGCGGTACGCAGACCATCAAGATCGAAAGGCAAAGAATCGGCCCTGATTTCATGCCGCATGAAAAACCAGCCGGACAGATTATCCGAATGATGGTTGGCTTCGGTAATCCAGCCGTTGTAAGCGGCCAGAACATTACTGACCTTTGCAACGATTCCGACCCGATCAGGACAGGCAATGACCAAACGATAAGTGCGCATAACCCAACTCCGACGGCGCGCCCAATGGCTCGCGATTAAAAGCGACTATTCTACCCGTTCCCCCGCAGAATAATAGCGGCGCAACATGTCCAAGTTACAATAACCGGCCTAACAGAAGTTTATATTTACGTAATATAAAGTGGCTTCTCTGGATGAGATGATTGTATAAATTACAAGGCTGGCCTATTATCCATCTGTTAAATTTTCAACCCAGACCGGAGATCATATTATGTCGGCTTTACAGGAATTTCGTAGTCTTCAGCAAACCATCCGTGAACTTACCGAGCGCATGAACTCCTTGTCCAACGACAAGAAGCTCAAGCAGGAAATCGAGTTTGAAGAAAAGTTGCGTACATTGATGGCTGAATATAACAAGTCATTGAAGGACGTGGTGGTTATTCTTGATCCGGACAGCAAGCTCGCCAGCGGCAAAACCAGCAAGGCTGGCGGCACCAAACGGGCACGCAAGGTCAAGCAGTACAAGAACCCGCACACAGGTGAAGTGATTGAAACCAAAGGCGGCAATCACAAGGTTCTGAAAGAGTGGAAAGAAAAGTACGGCGGTGACACTGTTGAGTCCTGGGTTACCATTCTGGGCTGATAGCCCGGAGAATCCCCACCAGGATTGTTCGATACGTAACGCGCATCAAACCGCGTGTCGTAAAAACCCCGCAGAGATGCGGGGTTTTTTGTGGTCTGTTCAATACGGAACCAGGCCCAACAGGCTTCCCTGATGCAGCGCATAGTCCCGCCAACGCTGTAAAAGCTGTGCTTCCGAGCCCTCACGCCCCATCAAAGCTTCGTCAATTGCCTGCATGAAATCAGGCAGTGTCAGTGAGGCACCGGGAGACTCGCCACCCAGGCGTGTACGACAGTAATCGTCCCATTGCCTTTGCTCATCAGGCCCAAGGCTTTCGGGAAAGTTGCGCGCGCGATAGCGAGGTAGCATATCGGCCAGACGCTGGTCGCGCAGGGGCCACTGAGTGGCGGCCAACATAGCGCCATCCGCCTCTCGAATCATTGCCAGCAGACGCCGGTCGGCATCGCTGATGAATCCATCATATAGCTGCGCCTCGGCATCATCGCTAACAGCACTGGCAGAGGACTGTGGCTGATACACCTCATGCAGTTTTTCCTGACCACTGCTTCGCCACTGGGCTAGACGCTCGGCGTTTTTCAATAGATTTGGCATGTCCAGGTCAAGCCTGTCGATATCCTGTTCACGCAATACCTTGAGGTCCGCCAGAAAGGGGCATTTGTTGATATGTACCAGCTTCAGCCCGGGGCGCGACTCGCCTTCGGCCAGATCTTCCCTGCGCTGATAGAGGCGCTCGCGTAGCTGGTCAGCGGGCAGATCAAGAAGCAGATCAGGATCACTTGCCAGGTCGTAAACGATCAATGCATTCTTGTTCTGAGGATGCCAGGCCAGCGGTAATATCAGCCCCAGGCCCTGCCTCTCACGCCCAAAACGACCTGAAACATGCACTAAAGGCCGCGTTTGTTGCAGGTCGACCAAAGCCGTTACCTGATGCTTGCTGCGCAGACCCAGCAGATAATCGAACAACCGCGGCTGCGCGGCCCGCAGTAATCTTGCCATCGCGATCGTTGCCCGCACATCAGCCAGCGCATCGTGGGCCTGACCGTGATCTATTCCATTAGCCTCAGTCAGCAGCTCCAGGCGCAGGCTGGTAAAGCCCTCCTGCTGTGGCCAGACAATGCCTTCCGGGCGTAAGGCATGTGCTGCTCGCAATGCATCCAGCAAATCCCAACGACTGTTGCCACCTTGCCACTCGCGCGCGTAGGGATCATGGAAATTGCGAAAGAGTGTAAAACGGGTCATTTCATCGTCATATCGCAGGTTGTTATAACCCACGCTGCAGGTGCCCGGTACCATCATCTGTTCATGCAGGAGGTGAATGAACTCGGGCTCGGGCAAACCCGCAAGGGCACGCTCGGGACCGATTCCGGTGATAAGGCAGGCCATGGGATGGGGGAGCACATCGGCAGTAAGGCGGCAGTCAATGCAGAGCGGCTCACCGATCTCGTTCAAGGCTTCATCGGTGCGCACACCGGCAACCTGGAGAGGTCGGTCTCGCCGGGGATCTATGCCTGTGGCTTCAAAGTCGTACCAATAGAATGTCTTGCTCATACCGCTGCCCCGTCTGTTTCAAAGGGGCAGCGTACCCCAATGCCTTGATTCAGGCATCCACAGGGTGCTGGAAGCGGAAATATCGTTCAAGCGAGCTGGCCAGACTGGCGAATGCCTTCTGGTTGTGTACTATGCTGAAACCGCTGTCATAGTGCCCCGGGGTATCATCCGGGCGGCACCAGTGGCTCATTGCGGTAAAGTCGAGAAGATCGGGCTTGCCATCAGCGCCCGGGAGCCTGAGCTGGAGCTCATAAAAACTACCCAGCATGATCGGCAGGTCGCTGATCAACATCATGCCCTCACGGGAGATATTGCCCAAAGAGCCCATGGGCCTGCCGGAATGGCGATTGAAGACCTGCAGATAACTGCCCAGGTGCTGCCGTTCAATGCAGCGCTGATCCTGTCTAGCGTTGGCGCCGGGCGCGGGGTACGCCATTATTAGCACCGCTCTCTTATCAATGCCTGCAGCTGCATTTTCTGTTCCTCGACACGCTGGGGACTTACTTCCACCTTTTTACCGGTGCTGTCCTCTTCATACCAGTAGATACGCTTGTCGTAACGTGCCAATTCGTTGTTCAGCCGGTCACAGTAGGCCTGTTGCCGAGCCCGCTGCTCAGCTTGCTGCTGTTGCTCGATAGCCCGCTCCTCGCCGCGCACCTCCTGCAACCGCTGCATGTTTGCCTCGCGCTCGCGAACCTGCTCATCGCGCTCTATTACCTGCGGCTTGACCTCCACCCGCTGGGCCCCCTGCTTGGGACGCTCACCGAAATGGACCCGGCCCTGGGCGTCAGTCCAGCGGTATATCTCAGCCTGCGCGGCCGTGGAAGCTAGCAAGAGTATGGCTACCAGGGTAAGAGTCCGCATATTTCATCCATGATCAGGGGAAGCGACGCCGTGGCCGCGGGAAATCAAGAATATCCCAGTTCCACAGGTGGGAAAACCGGTTGCAGGCGTCCGTCAATCAGGGTGTCAGTTTCAATTCGGCGTCGTAATGTCCCAGCAGACGCAGGGTTTCCAGCCGGGCGCCAGCGCGATAGCTGTACTCACTGTGCGGATAATGACGTTGAAGGTAGCGGTATATCTGCGCCGCATCCAGATACAGCGCCTGCCGCTCAAGGCACAAGCCGCGCAACAGGGAAACCTCTGGCTGGTCCTGATGGGGACGGAATCGGCTGCGGCGCTCAGCGCTGGAGAGATGAAGCATTACCGCGCCACAGTCATCCTGCTGGTAGGCACGATAGGCATTATCAATGTCTGCGTCGTGGCCCTGTGAGGCACAGCCAAACAGAGTCAAGGAAAGGACCATGGGTAGGAGAAGTTTCATATCTATGCCAATAAGTTCAGTTATTCCGCTATCGGCAAGGGAATGAATTACTTGACCCTGCGATGGGCCTGGAGAGAAAAAACCGAAACGGATCAAGCCGCAGCCTGGTGATCTCATCGCTCGCCATGTTGATCTGCATCACTGTCACCACCTGCTTATTTGATCTAGCCTTTAGTTAACGAATTTCCGCTACCGGATCTCCGAACAACAGAGGAGCAGATAGATGAACATCGGGCATATGTTGGTGGTAATAGATCCCACGAGCGAAAACAAACAACCAGACCTGGATCGGGCTGAAAAACTGGCTAGCCATTTTCCACGGGCACGGATCACCCTGTTTCTCTGTGACTACAATGCGGCACTGGACGGCGGGATCATGTTCGACACCCGCGGACTGGAGCAGGCGCGTGAATCGCTGCTCGGCCATCACGAAGAGCGTCTGGAGAAGCTCGCCCGCCCGCTGCGTCAGGCAGGCCATAGCGTGGATGTGCTGGCCGTATGGGGTAAGCGGCTGGACCGCCACATTTTACGCGCTGTTCAGGATCTCAAGCCGGATCTGGTGCTGAAAACCACGCACCATCACAACCCATTGAAGCGGCTCCTGCTGACCAATACCGACTGGCAACTGATTCGCCATTGCGAAGTCCCCCTTTGGCTGGTGAAGCGCTCCGAGGCACCCCTGGATAACATATGTGCCAGCGTCGATCCCTTGCACGAGGCCGACAAGCCTGCCGTACTGGACCTGAAACTCATAGCATCTGCTCGCTCCCTTTCAGAAAGCGTGAAAGGTCGGATGCATCTGGTTCACTGTTTCAACCCGCTGCCACGCACAATGGCCTTTGATGCTAGCATCGTGGTTGACTACGACTCTTATGCTGATGATGTGCGCAAGCGCCATGCCGAAGCCTTCGACCAACTCGCCGACAAAAATGACGTTGCCGAAACGTCGCGGCATTTGCTGTCAGGTTATCCCGAGGAAGCCATCCCCGAATTTGTCGAAAAACAGGGAATCAACCTGTTGATCATGGGCGCGGTCTCGCGCTCGCGGTTGGAGTCAGCGCTGATTGGGCACACTGCAGAACGGCTTCTCGACGATTGTCCCTGCGACGTCTTGATAGTCAAGCCGGAGGGTTTTGTTGACCCGAGCAAGCCTTCCGAATAATTGGATGATTGCCCTGGCCCACTCCGGGGCAATCAGAACAGTGCGGCAGATTCTTCGCCAAGTCTCTGAATCGCGGCCCAGTTACCCTCACGAATCAAGCTGCGCGGCGCCATCCAGGTGCCGCCGACACACAAGACATTGTTCAGCGCAAGATAGGCAGGCGCGCTATCAAGGGTGATACCGCCCGTCGGACAGAAACGCACATCGCCGAAAGGACCGGCAAAGGCCTCCAGCAGAGGCACTCCGCCGCTCGCCTGTGCTGGAAATAGCTTGAAGCGTCGATAACCCAACCGATAACCCGCGAGTACCTCGGAAGCTGTGGCCACGCCCGGTAGTAAAGGCACTGGACTGTCTACACCCAACTGCAGTAGTTCATCTGTGCAGCCTGGGGTGACGATAAACTGGGCCCCCGCATCCACTACCGCCTGAAACTGCATGGAGTCCATCACTGTGCCAGCCCCGACGCCTATCGCAGGCCGCTCAAGACGCAACAGTTCGATGGCCGAAAGTCCCAAGGGAGTTCTCAAGGTAATTTCGACGTTATTGATACCCCCAGCTGCAAGGGCATCGATCAGGGGCAGCACGTCATGCATGCTTTCGATTGTGATAACCGGCAACAAGCGCGAGTGCGCGAACAAGGCATCCAGGGTATGTGTGTTTTCGAGCAGGCTCATATGCTTCCCTTCAGCCGAATAGTCTCAAGAATCGCTGCTGTAAAAAATGTGTAGCGGCGGAGTGAGAAATGCCGCTACCGGCATCAGGTCACTGGGCGCCGAGAACGCTTTAAGAACCGTAGCGTATTTATCCTCGCCGGCGATTGCCAGTAGTTGCAAGCGCGCAGACCGCAGCACCGTTCCTGTCAGTGTAATACGTGGAGAACGATCCGGTGCGCACGTAGCAGCGCACAAGACCTCACCATCGGAGCGCAGGAACGTTGCAAGATTATCCTGCTTCGGAAATAAAGAAGCACAATGCCCGTCGCTACCCATGCCCAGCACCACAACATCCAGCGGAAGCCAGGCAGCAATAGCCTGCTCGACATGCAATGCATCCCGTTCTGGCGAGTCGCCCTCAAACAAGGGTAACCATGTGGCTTCGCGCAAAGCGCGGGGCAAGCATCGTTGCAGCATCCCTGCGTTACTGGCCAGGTCGCTATCAGGCACCCAACGTTCGTCCACCAGCGTAATGGCTATCCGGGCCCAATCAACGGGCTGCTCGTCCAGACAGCGCAAAAAAGCCTCCGGACTGCGTCCTCCTGATACAGCCAGACGCGCTGTGCCGCGCTGACGAATCGCATCGCTTAAAGCGTCTGCAACACGATGAGCGAGCATCACAGCCAGGTCTTGCGGACTATTGGCGATAGTCAGGCCAAGCCCTCGCTCGTCACTGAGCTTCTGCAAATTCAACGTTCAGGCACTCCGTCAGCTTCACTAAGGCTCGCAGTAAAACAACTTCCTCCCTGCTCAGCCGGGCTCGCAGCACCTCGCATGAAGGCAAAGAGCTCCCGACCCCATCCACGTCGTACCGGCTCATCATGCACTGCCGGTTCACGGGCCAGCCATGCGCTGGGCGCAACTGCAACCTCGAGACGACCGAGGTCCGCATCAAGGCTAACAATGTCACCATCACGCAGCCGCGCCAAGGGTCCGCCTGCTGCCGCTTCGGGACATACGTGGATAGCTGCGGGCACCTTGCCGGACGCTCCCGACATACGCCCATCGGTCACCAACGCCACCTTGAAACCACGGTCCTGAAGCACGCCAAGATAGGGGGTCAGTTTGTGTAACTCCGGCATTCCATTGGCAGCCGGCCCCTGAAATCGCACCACTGCCACCACGTCCCTCTCCATCTCACCGGCTTCGAACGCCTCCATCAAGGCCTCCTGGCTATGAAATATCCGGCAGGGAGCACTTACCTTGCGGTGTTCCGGCGCTACCGCTGAGACCTTTATAACCCCGCGACCCAGACCACCGTCGATCAACCGCAACCCACCATCGACAAGAAACGGCTCGGAAGCACCCCTTAGAATCTCGGTATCCAGGCTATCCGTGGGCCCCTCCCGCCATACCAGCTGGCCATGTTCGAGTAACGGCTCACGGGTATAAAGCTGCAAGCCGTGTCCGGCGACGGTCTCGACGTCACCATGGAGCAGGCCCGCATCCAGCAGTTGGCCGAACAAAAAAGCGGTGCCTCCAGCAGCCTGAAACTGGTTGATGTCCGCCTTGCCGTTGGGATAGATGCGCGCCAGTGTCGGCACAATCTCGGATAGAGCTGACATATCTTCCCAGCGCAATTGCAGGCCAGCGCACTGTCCAATAGCCACCAGATGCAGCGTCAGATTGGTTGAACCGCCCGTCGCCAGCAGCAGAACCAGCGCATTGATCAATGCTTTTTCGTCCAGAATCGACGCCAGACCACCCTGCCCTTCGCGGGCAAGTTTCGCTGCACGCTCTGCTGCATGCACTGTCAGAGCATCACGCAGCGGCGTACCAGGATGCACAAAGGAAGCCCCAGGCAACTGCAACCCCATGGCCTCCAGTAAAATCTGATTGGTATTGGCCGTTCCATAGAAAGTGCAGGTACCCGGTCCATGGTAGGAGCCACTTTCAACTTCCAGAAGCTCCTCGCGAGTTGCCTTGCCCTCGGCAAATTTCTGACGTACGGCCGCTTTTTCTGAATTGGGAATACCCGACGTCATAGGTCCTGCGGGCACGAACACCACAGGTAGATGACCGAAGCGCAGCGCGCCCATCAACAAGCCCGGTACAATCTTGTCGCACACACCCAGGCACAGGGCTGCATCAAACATATTGTGTGATAAAGCAATGGCCGTACCCATTGCAATCACGTCCCGACTGGCCAGCGACAGCTCCATGCCCGGCTCACCCTGGGTCACACCATCACACATTGCCGGCACTCCCCCGGCCACCTGACCCGTGGCCCCGTAGGCACGCAATGCCTGGCGGATCTGCTCAGGGAATCTTTCGTAAGGTTGGTGGGCTGAAAGCATATCGTTGTAAGCGGTCACAACCGCCACATTGACCTCATCCATCAGGCGCAGCCGGTCCTTGTCGGTTGGACCGCAGGCTGCCATACCGTGAGCGAGGTTGCCGCAGGATAATTTACGCCGACCACGCGGTAACGCCGCAGCTTCTGCCATCTGTCTTAGATAAGCCTGGCGAGTAGATTGGCTGCGCTGACCCAGCCGTTCTGTCACTTCAAGCACGCGCGGGTGCATCACATCTCCTTCAATCGAGCATTGCAGAGCCGCAGGACAGCGACTTCAGCCTGTCATGGTAACTGCATATGTTCTATTGTAGTGCCCTGATAGTGACCATAGACCACCGTTTTGAATAGGGAAATACCATGACCCTGCGTCGCACCAAGATCGTCGCCACCCTGGGCCCCGCCAGCAGCAGCCGCGAATGTATCGCAGCGCTCATAGATGCGGGCATGAACGTGGCCCGCATGAACTTCTCCCACGGAACCGCGGACGAGCATCGTCAGCGTGCCCGACTGGTCCGGGAAGTCGCCCGGGAAAAGGATGTTCATGTTGCGCTGCTAGGCGATCTGCAGGGTCCCAAGATACGGATTGCACGCTTTACCGATGGCAAGATTGCCCTTGAAGCAGGAGACCATTTCCGGCTCTCGATCAGCCACCCCCTGGACGAAGGCGATGCGGATGTAGTCGGCATCGATTACCCGGACCTGATCAAGGATTGTCGCGCTGGCGACGAACTTCTGCTTGATGATGGGCGCGTTGTGCTGCGTGTGGACAGCGTTGGCAAGGATGAAGTGCGCTGCACCGTCACCGTTGGCGGGCCTCTTTCCAATCATAAGGGCATCAACCGTCGAGGCGGTGGCTTGTCTGCGGCAGCACTCACTGACAAGGACCGGATAGACATCACCCTCGCCGCCGAACTGGAAATGGAATATGTCGCCGTCTCATTTCCCCGTGATGCAGCCGACATGCATCTTGCCCGCAAACTGCTCAAGGATTCCGAATCCCAGGCCTGGCTGATAGCCAAGATCGAACGGGCCGAAGCCGTTGCCGATGAAGCGGCCCTGGATGGCCTGATCACCGCCAGCGACGCCGTCATGGTAGCCCGGGGTGATCTTGGCGTGGAGATAGGCGATGCCGAGCTGGTGGGTATTCAGAAGCTTATCATCAGCCGCGCTCGCAAGCAGAACAAGGCTGTGATTACCGCTACCCAGATGATGGAATCGATGATCAGCAGCCCGATGCCTACCCGCGCAGAGGTATCTGACGTTGCCAATGCGGCGCTCGACTATACCGACGCGGTGATGCTCTCGGCCGAAACCGCTGCCGGCGCCTACCCCGTAGAGGCCGTAAAAGCGATGGACCGCATCTGCCTGGGTGCAGAAAGGCAAACTATCAGCAAGCAATCAGGACATCGCATCGGCCAGGAGTTCGAACGCTGCGACGAGACTATTGCCCTCGCCGCTATGTACGCCGGCAATCATTTCCCCGGCGTAACCGCGGTGATTACGCTGACCGAAAGCGGTTACACGCCGTTGATCATGTCCCGCATCCGCTCGCATCTGCCCATTTTCGCACTCTCACCCAATTCCGACACGCTTGGACGAGTGGCCATGCTGCGCGGCGTTCAGGGTATTACCTTCAACCCCGCCGACATGCCATTCAGCGAAGTCAATGAGCGCGCCGTCAGCCGGCTACTGGATCTCGGCCACGTCGCCCCCGGCGACTGGGTCATACTTACCAAAGGTGACGCCTACAACTCCCGCGGCGGCACCAACTCGATGAAACTGTTAAAAGTAGGCGAGCAGCTCGTGTAAGCAAAGAATCGTTCAGGGAAGGATTCACGGCGGCTTTCGGAATCCCGACAGGCTAGTAGCTCGATTATTCCGAGCATCCCGCAGATGGTTCTGAACGCTAGAGCAAGGCATCCCCATGCCGTGAGTCCACGCCGACACGCCGTAAATACATCCCTGTAGGCTCGACGATGGCATCCCTGCCATCGACGGTCGGCTTAGTCCTCTCGGCCTGCGTCTGCTACCAGCTACTCAGTTGCCAGCGAGAAAACCCTCAACAAGATCATTAGAGGGGTGTTGCTTTTGACCTTGGACAGCAAACCACGCATCGCGCCGATGCCACTTGAGCGCACAGCCTGGCGGGGTGGAGAAAGTGTCTAAAACAGGGACGTTTTAGCCAAGCCTCCAGGGACGGATCTACGGCGGCTTTCGGAACCCTGCCAGGCTGGGAGCGATAACCTACGGACGCATCCCGAACCAATCATCCACAAAAAAGCCCCGATTCCAATCCAGAACCGGGGCCTTTCAAACAATCAGCAACTGCAGTATCAGATCTCAACCGCCAAGCTATCCGCAATCTTCTTCTGCCAGATAGCCGGCCCGGTGATATGCACGGACTCGCCTTTGGTATCGACCGCCACGGTCACCGGCATATCCTTGACCTCGAACTCGTAAATAGCCTCCATGCCCATCTCAGGGAAAGCCAGCACCTCCGCCTTTTTGATTGCCTGGGCAACCAGATAAGCCGCACCGCCAACTGCCATGAGGTAAACCGCCTTGTAGTCCTTGATCGCCTCAATCGCAATCGGTCCGCGCTCTGACTTGCCGATCATACCCAGCAGGCCGGTCTGATCCAGAATCTGGCGGGTAAACTTGTCCATACGGGTCGCCGTTGTAGGGCCAGCTGGACCAACTACCTCCTCGCGGACCGGATCTACTGGCCCAACGTAGTAAATGAAGCGTCCCTTCAGATCGACCGGCAGCTCCTCACCGTTATTCAGCATCTCAACCATACGCTTGTGCGCCGCATCACGGCCGGTCAACATCTTGCCGGAGAGCAGAACCGTCTCACCCGTCTTCCACTCCAGCACATCGGCAGGCGTCAACGTATCCAGATTGACCCGACGCACTCCGGTGCCGACTTCCCAGGTGATATCAGGATAGGCATCCATCGGCGGCGCCTCGAGTACCGCAGGACCGGTTCCGTCGAGCACGAAGTGCGCATGACGGGTAGCAGCGCAGTTGGGGATCATACAGACCGGCAGGCTGGCCGCGTGGGTCGGGTAATCCTTGATCTTGATGTCCAGGACTGTAGTCAGCCCCCCCAGACCCTGGGCACCTATGCCCAACGCATTGACCTTGTCCATTATTTCCAGACGCAGCTCTTCAACCCGGTTCTGGGGACCGCGCTTGCGTAGTTCGTGGATATCAATGGAATCCATCAGGGACTCCTTGGCCAGCACCGCGGCTTTCTCGGCAGTGCCACCAATGCCGATACCCAGCATACCGGGTGGGCACCAGCCCGCACCCATTGTCGGAACGGTCTTGACGACCCAGTCAACGATGGAGTCGGAAGGATTGAGCATGACCATTTTGGACTTGTTCTCAGAACCGCCGCCCTTGGCCGCCACATGAAACTCCACGGTATCGCCCGGGACCATCTGGTAATGAATGACCGCCGGCGTATTGTCCTTGGTATTGGTGCGCTTACCAGCCGGATCAGCCAGAATCGACGCACGCAGTACGTTTTCTGGCAAATTGTAGGCGCGGCGTACGCCCTCATTGATCATATCGTCCAGCCCCATGGTGGCGTCATCCCAGCGCACATTCATGCCAACCTTGACGAACACGGTGACAATACCAGTGTCCTGACAGATAGGACGGTGACCGGTGGCACACATCCGTGAGTTGATCAAAATCTGCGCCATGGCATCACGGGCGGCAGGAGACTCCTCCCTGAGGTAAGCCTCATGCACGGCCTGTATAAAATCTACCGGGTGATAATAGGAGATGTACTGCAGCGCATCAGCTACGCTCTGGATCAGGTCATTCTGCTTGATTGCGGCCATGCTGGAGTGGCTCCTCTTCTGGGCGAAGGGCAGTGCGCCAACATCATGTGAAGCATGATGCACAGAGACGTCGCTGCCAATTTCACGGATAAGCGCCGGAGAGTCCGATAAACGGGCAGATCCTGGCTCTTGTGACTAATCAGATGGCGAATTATAACCGAGCAAGAACCAAGGCGTAATCTCCCGTGAACGGCAATGCCCATAATCGGTCTGTTCAAAGGACAAAAGCAGGTTTACAGTGGTGTTTAGCATCAAAGTGCCATCATGCTAAAGACAATAAATAAGGAATAGTATCTAGGACATGGAAAACACTGTCGCCAAATTCCAGGCCCTGCGTCTACAGCGGTTTTATCTCGCACAACTCAACTACGCAATCACCTACGTGGTCATTGGCGCGGCGTGGCTTGCTGGCCAGTACAACGCCAGCGCAACGATGGCAGCCAGTCATGTGCTGCTTGGCGTGGGTCTGCAAGGGGCTCTGTTTGGCATCTTCAAAAGCGGCTTCAATTTGCGATTCAAGGATCCGAGCCTGACCAGTCCGCAGATCGTGATCGCCATGCTGCTGCTCACCTACCTGCTTGGATTCAGCGGAGAGTTTCGCGGCAGCCTGATCATGGTCTATCCGATCATATTGATGTTCGGCGTATTCCAGCTTTCACGTCGGGCCTTTCTGAGTCACGCCGGACTAGCTCTGATACTTTACGGGCTGCTGATCCTGTTCAACATATTCCACGACACGAGCACAGAAGCGCTATCGGCTCACTTGCTTGAATGGTTCGTGCTCGCCTGTTTCATGGGTTGGCTCAGCTTTTTCTGTAGCTATATTCGCGAATTGCGCGAACGACTACAGCGCCGGCACAACGTCTTGAAGACGCATCAAACCACATTGCGCGGCATGATGGGCCAGCTACAAAGTCTTGCCGATACAGACAGTCTGACCGGTCTGGTCAATCGTCGATATTTCCTCAGTGAAGCGGAGCGACGTATCACTCTGTTGACTCCGGGTCAGCATCTGGGCATTGCCCTCATTGATCTGGACAATTTCAAAAAAATCAACGATCTGAACGGACATGCGGCTGGCGATGAGGTACTCCAGGGATTCGCCCGGGTAGCCTTGAATAATCTGCGCGATGAAGACATGGTTGCCCGCTTCGGCGGCGAGGAGTTTGTCCTTTTGCTCGACAATTCCGATCTGGCCGCTTTGCACCAATGCGTCGAGCGCATACGCATCTGCTTCGCGCAAACCTGCTTCAAAAGTACCGGCAATGAGGTTTACTGTACCTTATCAGCAGGCCTGAACCTGCTGGGCCCGGGGGACAGCCTGGAGAAAGTACTGAACCAGGCTGACCTGGCCCTTTATCGGGCCAAGCACAACGGACGCGATCGCTGCGAGGTATATGACGAGGCTTATGCCTGAGATACGAGTTGGAGAGGTCTGCATACAGGCTGAGGTCGGCGACAATATGCTCGACACCTTGTTGGCGGCGGGTCAACGGGTGCCATGGTCCTGCCGTGCCGGACAGTGCCAGACGTGCCTGGTGCAGGCGCTGGATGGTCCGGTGCCGGCGCAAGCGATCACCGGACTGGCTCCGGAACAGCGCCAGGCAGGCTGGCTATTGGCCTGTCAGTGCCCGCTGGCAGGGGATATGCGCCTCAAGCTGCATGATCCAGCCCATGACGGCCTCGGTGCCCGGATTGTAGATATGCAGGTCACCGGTAAGAACGTACTGCTATTACAACTCAAACCGGATCGTCCGATACGCTTTCAGCCAGGCCAACACATGGTGGTCTGGCTGGACTCCGAGCTCGGCCGCCCCTACTCCATTGCCAGCCAGGCAAGCGATACCGACCTGAGGTTCCATCTGAGAATTCATGCAGGTGGCGCGTTCTCGGAAAAGATTCAGACAATGGAGCCAGGGCACCGGGTATACCTGGGGGCCCCCGGCGGCCATTTCCACTACGATCCCGACTGGCAGGACAAGCCGTTACTCCTGCTGGCTGCAGGCACTGGTCTGGCGCCGCTGCAGGCCATAGCACGGCACGCCCTGGCATCCGGACACCAGGCCCGGATTGAGCTGCGCCACTGGTATGACGGCGACGAATGCTACCTGGATCAGGAGCTGCGGGATCTGGCTGCTGCGCATGCAACGCTGATCCTGCACCTGCGACCCAGGGCCGAACTGGCGGCGGATTTGACACAACTGCGACTTGCCTCACGATCCACACTGGCGCTAGTCTGCGGTCCACCCGCATTTGTCGAACAGATTCGCAAACCGCTGTTTATGGCTGGCCTGCCAGGCCGGCAGATTATCGACGAAGCCTTTCTTAGTCGCCAGGCATGACAGTCCTGGCGGCATAGCACGCCAGGAGCCTGAAATGAGCGAACATCTGTTAATCGACCGTAGTGAAGCCGTATTGACGTTGAGCATGCATCGGCCTGACAAGAAGAACGCTCTGACACGCGATATGTATAGCGCGATGGCTGAAGCGATCAACGCCGCGCAGTCCGACGACAGCCTGCGCGCGGTGATTATCCAGGGTGATGAAAACTGCTTTACCAGCGGAAACGATGTTGCCGACTTTATCAACGTACCTCCAGCCGGCCCCAACAGCCCCGTGTACGAATTTCTAAAGGCCATCTGTCACGCGCCCAAGCCTCTGATTGCGGCCGTCAATGGACCGGCCGTTGGAGTGGGCACAACGATGCTGCTGCATTGCGATCTTGTCTATGTTTCTGAAGATGCGAAATTGAAGATGCCCTTCGTCAACCTCGGCCTGTGCCCCGAGGCTGGCTCCAGCTTCCTGTTGCCGCGCTTGCTAGGTCACCTGCGTGCTGCTGAGTTGCTGCTGCTAGGTGAGACCATAAGTGGTCAACGCGCCGCAGATATAGGCCTGGCCAATCACGCCCTACCCTCCGGCTCGCCGGTTCACGAAGCTGCGCGCGCTGCAGCATTGCGTATTGCCCAACTGCCTCCAAGCTCCATCAGGCTGAGCAAGCAACTCTTGAAACAGGGCGTAACGCAAGTGGCAGAGGAAGTAATGGACCGTGAGGGAGATTATTTCGCCGAACTGCTCAAGGGCCCCGAGGCAAAAGAGGCACTGAGCGCGTTCATTCAGAAGCGCAAGCCCGTATTTGCCTGAACTCGCACTTTTAACCGCGAGCCATGGGCGTTCCTGCAAAAACCGATGTAGGCCGGGCCGTCATTAACGCTTGATATTGAACCACATGGTTACCCAGCGATTGATCTGCCCCCAGACCCGAATCTTCAATCGGTGACTCAAGGGCAGATCATGCCATGCCTCCAGCGTCCACTCGTGACTGTCGGAGAAATCCTTCTCGAAAGTGTTCTGCACCTGTGCACTCAGGTGCTGATCGCGGGCGTGAAGATTAGCCTCCAGATTCCAATGAAGAGACCAGTGGTCGAAATTGCATGAGCCTAGAGACACCCAATCATCAACCAGCGCCGACTTTAGATGCAGGAAGCGCGGCTTGTATTCGAAGATACGAATTCCGGCCCTTAGCAGTCGACTGTAATAGCGCTGCCCGGCATAACGCACCGGTGGGTGGTCCATAATCTGACCGCACAGCAGCAAACGTACATCCACCCCACGCAGCGCAGCCTTCTGCAATGCTCTGCGCACTCTCCAGGCGGGCAAAAAATAAGGTGTCGCCAGCCAGACCCGCTTCTCGGCCTTGCGCACACTCTCCAGCAGTGCTTGAAGTACCTCGTTATTGAGGCGTGAGTCGAGATGGGCAACACGGGCCCAGCCGTGGTTCCCCGGTGGCGCTGGCGGCCGTTTGTCCCGGCTATTAACCAGCCTCGAAGCGGTTATGCGCGGGCCATCAACTTGCTGCCAAGCGCGCTCGAACAGCGCGCGCCAATCCGCCACTACCGGTCCCGTTATCGCCAGCATCTGATCATGCCAGCACGTGCGGCCGTGCACACTGGGCAGGCAGAACTCGTCCGACAGCCCGAATCCACCAACCATCGCCAGTTGATTATCGAACACCAGAATCTTTCGATGGTCACGATGCAGGTTACCCAACCCACGCTTCCAGCGCAGAGGATTATAGATCCGCAGTTCTACCCCGCCGTCACGTAACGCGTTGCGTTCGACTTCGGAGAACTCACTGCTGCCCAGATCATCGAACAGACAACGCACGCTGACGCCCCGTCGCACAGCTGCCAGCAGCGCCTTTATGGTTGTCGCTGTCGCTTCTCCCGACTCTACAAGGTACAGCTCTATGTCGATGGTCTTGTTGGACTGCTCTATAGCCTCAAGTATTTTCGGGAAAAAGTTCTCCCCATCTACCGCCAGCTCGAACTGGTTGTCTTGTCGCCAGGGGTAGATGGGTGCAGTCATGTCCCGCCTCTTGTCAGGGAATTCGGTAATCGTCCTGGTCCAGCAGGTCAAGCCCACACTGCAGCTGGCTGATCCAGTCAAGAAAGGCCGCAATCATAACAGGGCCTACGAATGGCCGGCCGTGCTGGGGCACTATCATGGCGGGCTTGAGCGTACGAACCATGTTAGCCCAGAGGCGACAGGCTTTATTGCCCGCCATATAGCGCCGATGAAAGCCCTCCATGGTGGTTAAATGGACACTGAAATCCTCCACTGGTTCGGCGTCATCCACCATTGAAGCGCCCATATCACCGGAAAAGAGAATCCCGCTGATAGGATCAAAGAACTGCAGATTGCCCACCGAGTGCAGAAAATGTGCAGGCAATGCCTTGATAACCGTCTGCCCCAGGGGAATGTTCTGGCCCCTGTCAGGTACGGCGATCATCCGCTCGGTGGTGCTTGTGCCCTCGTTACGCGTCAGAAAACCCGCAGATAGGTGAGGTAGAAAACGGGCCCAGAGCTTGGAACAGACCACACGGCAACGTGTATGCAGAAACCATTTATCCAAAGACGCGATGATGTCGGGGTCCTGGTGGGAGGCAAACACATAGGTCAGATCACGCAGGGGAATATGCCGACTCACGGCCATGGACAGGGGCATGTAGGTCAGATCACCACCTGGGTCGAGCAACGCGTGCTCATCGTGATCGATGATCAGAAACTGGTTGGACTGTACGCCGTCGCCGGTCACCAGTTGATCAAAGCACAGTACCTTGTGTGGGCCATTATCAAATAGCACCCTGGCTGAACTGTTCATGTCTTGTACCTTAGAGCTGAGAAAGTGCCGCCTTTATAAATGAGGCAGTGCAACAGGGTACTGACCTGCATCAATCGGTCGAAACGCTGTCATCCAATCGCAACAAGGCATTCACATCTCTGACACGCCATTGCCATAGCCTCGATCTGGAAACAACCAGAGGCTGTCCCGACGGAGGTGCCTGATGTCCAATACCGCGTACGCCAACGAAGTATCCCCTGCACAACACCTGAGTGTTGAGCTGGTGCAGGATCCGAAAATGCTCCAAGCCGCGCAAGCGCTTCGCTACCAGGTTTTCAGCGAAGAATGCGGGGCAACCCTGGCAGATGCCGGTAGCCGCCTGGATCAGGATGCATTTGATCTGCACTGTGAACACCTGGTCGTTCGTGACCTGCACAGCGGTGAAGTGGTCGCCACTACCCGGTTACTGGACAGCAAGGGTGCGCAAAAAGCGGGTGGCTTTTATAGCGAGAGCGAGTTCCAACTCGTTGGCTTGCCACAACTACGTGGGGGCGTTCTGGAGATCGGCCGCACCTGTGTGCACGCACGCTACCGTAACGGTGCAACCATTTCAGTACTGTGGTCAGGCCTGGCGCAAATAATGAACGAACGTCGCTATGAATACCTTATGGGTTGCGCCAGCGTGAGCATGGCCGACGGAGGTATTCAGGCACAAGCTGTCATGCAGCGGCTCAGGGGTCGCTATCTTTGCCGCCAGTGGTTGAATGCGATCCCGCGTTTACCCCTGCCAGAAATGGACTTGCCGGAGAACGTGACAGCTCAGATGCCACCCCTGCTCAAGGCCTACATGCGGCTCGGGGCAAAAATCTGTGGCGAGCCCTGCTGGGATCCCGAATTCAACGTAGCTGATGTGTTTATTTTGCTGCGGCGCGAGCAGTTATGCCCTCGCTATGCACGGCACTTCAAGGCGGAAGAACAGGCGGGAATCAGTCGATGACGGGACCGATGAGCGTTCTGCGTCGGCTATGGCGTATTCCGCTGGTGAGTGTCTGGCTTCTGCTAGGATTGTTACTGGCTGCCTGCGTTGCGCTCGGCGACAGATTTGCCAGCAAGCTGACCCGGCATTATCGCAACAGGCTTGCCAGCTTGTGGATGCGGGGCCTGATTGGGCTTTTGCCGCTGCGCATACACCGTCATGGCATGCCCTCGAAAGAGACCGCACTACTGGTCAGCAATCACGTTTCCTGGCTGGATATTGTCGCCATCGGCGCGCAGTCACCGGTGCACTTTCTTTCCAAGGCAGAGGTTCGTCACTGGCCTGTTATCGGCTGGCTGGCCAACGCTGCTGGCACTCAATTTATTCAGCGCGGCCAGGCTGGCGGCCAGACGCTGCATGCACAGTTGCGTGACGCCTTACAACAGGGCGATAGTCTGGTCATCTTTGCCGAAGGCACCACTACTGCGGGTGACCGGGTGAGAGCTTTCCACGGGCGGCTGATGAGCTGTGCTATTGAGTCGCAAACACCGGTTCAGCCCGTGGCGATTGCCTACCGTCGCGAAGGACAACGGGACCTGATGGCTCCTTTCATCGACGATGATGAATTCTCGCGGCATCTGCTGCGCTTGTTGGGCAGTGCGCCGATCGACGTAGAGCTGCATTTTCTGCCGATAGTGCACTGCCAGACCCATAATCGCAATCAACTGGCTCGCACGGTCCAGGGCGCTGTGGTTCAGGCCTTGGGGCTAGTCGAAACAGGTAACGCTGCCGCTTCACCGGTGGTCAGAGCCTGCGAGTCTGCGAAGGCGATAACCTGCGGCATGAACGCAAGAAAGTCCGCTTCAAATCCCGCATAGTCACGCTCCAGCTCATCGGCCGATCCAGGTAGCGTATTGGTCCTGCGCAAACGCAGGGAAATATTGTCCAGCGCCCTGTGCAATGACCCGATTCGGGCATAGCTGCTCAACCAGTCCTGCTCAGCCATACGCTCTATGACAGGCCAGGCATTGGCAGGTATCACGTCGCGCTGGGCCAGCAGGTGGGAATACATTTGCCGGGTGAAATCGCCAATTGATTGATCGGCGAAGCGATCCCAGTGCCGGGCCAGCAGATGATCATAGAACATATCGATCATGATGCCAGCGTACCGCCGGCGTTCGGGGGTAACCCTGGCTCTACTGGCGGCTACCACCTCATGGGCATCGGTAAAGCTGTCGATGCGCCGATGCAGCCATATTCCATGACGTACCCCGTCGGGCAACTCGAGTTTGTCTACCGGGCCGCGCACAAAATCGCCAAGCAGGCTGCCCAGGGCCTGTTCGGGATCCTGCGGCCCGAGAAACAGATGGGCCAGATAATTCATCAGGAACGGGCTAGCTGTTGCTGGAGGTTGGCTATCTGTTCCTTGAGCGTCACGATGGAGCGATTGATTTGCCTGCGGAAGGCATCAATCGACTGCAACGCCTCCTGGTTGTAATTCTGCCTCTCTTCCATTTCAGTGCGCAGCACCAGCAGTTCTCGCTCAATGTTCGCTCCAGCGCCTTCCTCGGCCAAGGCATCAACACGCTGCGCCAGTGCTGAAGTAGCCTGGGACTGAGACGCCAAACGACTTTCAAGGTCCTTCAACTGTGCGAGAGTCGCATTCAAACTGGTTATCTGGCCCGCAAGACCTGCCAGTTGAGCGGCATTTTCGGCCGCCTGGCTCTCCGCCGTTGCTATCCTGTCCGCCTGAGCGCCAACCAGTTCGGCCAGTTCACCGGTTTGAGTAACCAGCGTCTGCTGACTCTCACGCTGTGTTTCCAGCCGGTTCGCAAGGTCTGCATCTCTGGCATTGGCCGCGTCAATAGAGCGGTCCTGCGCTGCAACTCGCTCGGCGAGCTCGGTCAACTGCTCCTGCATTCCAGCCAGGCGCTCCTCACGGGACTCCTCGGCCACCGTCAGGGACGATTCTGTCGCGCTGAGCTTGCCGGTCACATCCTGAATGCGACCGGCCGCCTCCTCGCTGATACGGGCAAAGCTGTTCTGCGTGGCAACCAACTGCTGTTGTAATTGGGTTTGCTGCTGCTGACTCCAGTAGCCGAATCCCACCAAAGCCAGGGTCAAGGCACCACACAGAGCCCATAATGCGCCATTTCCGGACTCACGCGAGTCCATACGAACCGGCGTATGAATTGTCTCGCCACGCCGCGTCTCCAGGAGATCCGCATCGTCGGTCGCCCGGAAGCTGGTCAACCCCTCATCCGGATTGCGTTGTTTCATCTCACACCTCGCTTGAAATGGATCGACGGCGCCAAAGCCCTGCGCTAGAGCGGTGCAGCATGCCCCACAGTAATGCATTGCAAAGACTCAAGACCTGTTTTCAGCGCATTATATCGGCTGCAGGGCCGCGGATTCCGGCCACCGGTCGTATTGGTACGTATTCTGCTTGTTTAGTGCCTGCTTGGCTAGAATCCCGGTATTTGCCGGGATCATCCGTGGGGGGAGCAGCATGTTTACTGAAGCGCAATTCAATCGGTCGACGCTGGAATGCATGACTATCCTGCGTCGCCGCCTTAAGCAAGAACTGGGAGTAACCATCCGGCTCAGCGAAGAAGGCGCGGCCGAATCCATGATTCGACTCAGCACGTCAAGCCAACAGAACGATATTCGGGAGCTAGGCCAGCGTCTGACAGACATGATCAGGACCGATCCTGAAGCGCCGCAGCCAGCTGCTTTTGGGCAGGGAGCTATTGCTTCCAGGCAGCGACTGATGCAGGGCATGAACACAGTTGAGACCGCGCCGGCCAACCTGGCCCAAACGCCGTCAGCGGTGCGTATCTACCGAGGGCAGGTAGTCCGCCAGTAACGGCATACCTGCCTGCCACCAGGCTGCGAAGTTTTCAATGCCCTGATCTATAGAGATACGCGGCTGATAACCCAGCAGCGTCCGAGCTGCGCTGATATCCAGGTTGAAATCACGGGCCATGACGGCCATTCCCAGGCGCAGAATAGCAGGCTCCGGCTGACCTGAAGTCAAGCGCGCCTTGGCCTCTGCCACCGCAGCCATGGCATAGGCAACCGGAAAGGGGATGTGTCTGTCCAACTCTGGCATACCCAGGCGCGCAAGCAATGCGTTGAACTGCGGCCAGAAGGCCACCGGCTGGCCATTACTAATATTGTAGGCTCGCCCCAGAGCCTGCGCGGGTGCCTCGAGAGCAGCGTGCATGGCCAGATTGAGGTTCTCGACCGGCGTCAGGTCTACATGGTTGTTCCCATTCCCGATGATCCGTAGACGCCCGCTCTGATGAGCTCGCAGCAGTCGCGGAAAGATCGACGTGTCGCCCGCACCTATAACAAACCGTGGACGTAGCGCGATCACCTCCAGGCCCGCCCGACCCGCAGCAAATACCTTCTGGTCTGCCAGGTGCTTGGTTGCGCCGTAATGATCGAAAAAACGCGGAGGCAGAAAATCCTCGGTCACATCCCGGTGGCTTTTTCCATCAAAATAAATGGAAGGGGATGACAGGTGTACCAGTCGCCGCACGCCCTGACTGACTGCACTGGCCAATACATGTTCAGTAGCCCGCACATTGGCATCATGGAAATGCTGATAACTGCCCCAGGTGCCCACCGCGCCAGCACAATGCATAATTGCTTCGCAACCACGGCTTGCCCGCTGGGTAAAATCCGCATCGAGCAGGTCTCCCGCCAGGCATTCGGCACCGCGGGCGCCGAGCCACTGCAGGGCAGCTGAGTTACGTCCAGTGCAGCGCACCTCCAATCCCAGTGACAGTGCATCCGCGGCAAAACGACCACCAATAAACCCACTCGCGCCCGTAATCAGAATGCGCATGATGCAATCCCTATCATTTGCTGTTGTCAACGTATCATACACCCGCGTGCGCCACTGGCGCGGGCAGACCTCAGCCGTTACCCTTTGGTGCAAGAAGCCCAACCCGGGCCATGGCTTTCAAGACAGGAACCGACAATGCAGCAATGGATGATATATGGCGCCAACGGCTACACCGGCATGCTGGTTGCGCGTGAGGCAAAAAAACAAGGCCTCAACCCTATCCTGGCCGGACGCAATCGCACCGCAGTGAGTAAACTCGCAGAGGAACTGGGCTTCGAATACCGCATATTTGATTTGCGTAACGCTACAGCCGCCCAGGAAGGCCTGGAGGGCATGAGAGCCGTCGCCCACTGCGCTGGCCCCTTCTCTGCGACCAGCCAACCGATGATCGATGCCTGTATTGCAAGCCACTGTCATTACCTGGATATCACCGGCGAGATCGATGTATTCGTCGATGCCCAGGGAAGGCATGCCGATGCAGTCGCAGCGGATATTGTCATATGCCCCGGCGTGGGTTTCGATGTTATTCCAACCGATTGCGTGGCGGCCACACTCAAAGCCGAACTGCCCGACGCAGATAGACTGGCACTGGGCTTTGACACACGCAGTGGTTTCTCCCCCGGCACGGCTAAAACCTCGGTCGAAGGTCTCAAGATGGGCGGCAAGATACGTGAAAAGGACGAGATTCGCAGCGTACCCCTGGCCTGGCAGAGTCGGGAAATCGATTTCGGTAATGGCAGCAAGTTTGCTGTGACCATTCCCTGGGGTGACATCGCAACAGCCTGGTACACCACAGGCATCGACAATATTGAAGTATTTATACCTATGGCACCGAGCGCTGCAGCACGGCTGCGCAAGCTCGATAAACTGCGCCCCTTGCTTGGCCTCGCACCTGTGCAGGCACTGCTTAAACGTATGGCGGGCAAACGCGTCAAGGGTCCCGATTTGCAGCAACGGGAAAACGCCCGAACCTTTGTATGGGGGGAAGCGCAAAACCGCGCTGGCAAGAAAATTACTGCGCGGATCGAAACCGCCAACGGCTATGACGTTACCGTTCACGGTGTTCTGATGGCAGTGAAACACGTTCTCGAGGCGGAAAACGCGCCAGGTTATTTCACACCGTCAAGGCTGATGGGCGCGCGCTGCGTCGAACGCCTTCCGGGCTCAGGCAGTATGACCGTCAGCCAGCAGTAGGGGGCCCTGAATGGCCAGGCAGCGGGTCAGCGCTTCTAGCAGTCGTCCTCCATTACGCCAGTAATGCCAGAACAGCGGCACGTCCACGTGCCGGCCAGGCAACACTTCGCGTAGGGCTCCGCTGCGTAATTGTGACTGAATCTGCAAGGCTGGCACCATCCCCCAGCCCATGCCTGCACAGAGCATGCGCACAAAGCCCTCGGACGAGGGACACAGGTGATGTTGAAAATCGCCTATGTGGCCAACTTCGCGCAGGAACCTATGCTGAAGCTGATCATCAGGGCCAAATACCACAGCAGGCAGACTCCGAAGAACGGCGGCGGGGTCTGTCGGGGCCGGAGGCTCCCTGAACAGGACAGCAGGGCTGGCGACCGCGAGATAGCGCATACTACCCAGCGCCATAGATCTGGCACCCGCCACCGGTTCTGACGTGGCGCACACGCATGCCGCGACATCTCCAGCTCGCATGCGGCGCAGCACGACCTCCTGGTCATCCGTCACCATATCCACCAGCATCTGCTCACGAGCACAGAAATCCGCCACCGCGGGTGCCCACCATGTCGCCAGACTGTCAGCGTTGAGCGCGATGCGCAGGCGCGTAGGCCCCTGCTCACCGCCCACCATAGGCAGATCCTGATGGAGGTCCCGCTCGAGCAATTTCACTTGCTGGGCATGATTGAGCAAACGTTGCCCCGCAGGCGTGGCCAGAGGGGGTGATATCCGTAGCAGAACCGGCGCACCGACCCTGGACTCAAGCAACTTGACCCGCTGGGAAACTGCCGACTGGGACAAACCAAGCACCTGTGCCGCTCGCTCGAATCCGCCCTGCTCCACTACCGCGGCTAGCGCCTCAAGCAACTTGTAATCAAACATTGATTTTCCTTATGCAGGATTAGCATTATTTGTTTTTCTTATCACAATTCAGACTGCAAAATCAGCTTTTACTTTTGTGGAGAGCACCAATGCCTGACCTTGAAGGATACCTACATGGCTTGTTCGTCGCCGCGGGACTGATAATCGCGATCGGCGCCCAGAACGCCTATGTGCTTGGTCAGAGCCTAAAACGGGAACATCACTACAGCGCCGCACTGGTATGCATGGTCTGCGATGCAGTATTGATCGTTGCCGGCATTTTCGGCTTAGCCACTTTACTGGAGCACTCGACGCTAGGCATTCAACTGGCCCGCTGGGGCGGCGTGGCTTTTCTGGTCGGCTATGCGCTCCTGGCATTGCGACGCGCTTTTTCGCCGCAGGTTCTGCGCGCAGATCAACAACCTATCCAGTCCCGTCAATCGGTGCTGCTCAGTACCCTGGCAGTCACCCTGCTCAACCCCCACGTATATCTGGATACTGTCGTATTGATTGGGGCTATTGGCGCCCAACAGCACTCACCCGTGCTCTTCGCGGCAGGCGCAGTGAGCGCCTCGGCGCTCTGGTTCACCAGCCTCGCACTGGCGGGCGCACGACTAGCCCCTTGGCTTTCCAGACCCATCACCTGGCGAGTCATTGACGGCGCTGTTGCCATTATGATGCTGATTGTTGCCTGGGGCATCGCCAGGCCCTGAATAGTGCGGCGCAACCGCGATACCCACACGGAAGATGCGTAGATAGCACTGGTTTCAGGTGCTATCATCTTCTTAACCGTGCATTAACAGACGGGCAACGTCCGCTGAAAAAGAGACGTCACCGAGCAGGCAATGCAATGACAGCCTGTCGGCAACACACTGGATTCGTATTCTAGGGGATCTTTTTCCAAACCCTGATACCTGAAATGGAGATAAAACATGGCTTTTGAATTACCAGCTCTGCCCTACGAGAAATCTGCTCTGGAACCCCATATTTCCGCAGAGACGCTCGAGTTTCACTATGGCAAGCATCACAACACCTATGTCGGCAAACTGAATGACCTGATCCAGGGCACCGAGTTTGCAGACAAGGATCTGGTAGAAATCGTCAAGACCTCCTCCGGCGGCGTTTTCAACAACGCTGCACAGGTGTGGAACCACACTTTCTACTGGAACTGCCTGAGCCCCAACGGCGGTGGAGAGCCAAGTGGCGAGCTCGCCGAGGCCATCAACAAGGCATTCGGTTCCTTCGACAAGTTCAAGGAAGAGTTTACCAACACGGCCATCGGTACCTTCGGTTCCGGCTGGGCCTGGCTGGTTAAAAAGCCAGACGGCTCTCTTGGCCTGGCCAGCACCATCGGTGCAGGCAACCCGATCACCGCTGGCGAACACCCCCTGCTGACCTGTGACGTATGGGAACACGCCTACTACATTGACTACCGCAACGCACGCCCCAAGTACCTTGAAGCGTTCTGGAATCTGGTCAATTGGGACTTCGTAGCGAAGAACCTCGCTGCCTGAAGCATCCCTTAGCTGCAGCCCTACACCCCGCCCTGTGCGGGGTGTTTTGTTTGTGGCCTGAAAAATGGCGCCCAGGCTTTGACGCAATTGCTTACAATGTGGATACTCCTTGCTTGAAATGCAGCTTCAAGCGCGGTATTAAGTTAGTGGCAAGGAATATTTTGATCCCTGGATTCTCCCGTCGACCAATAAGTCTGGAATAAAAACGTTGAAACTGGAGCGTAGACACAGTCTCTCGATAAAGCTTTTGCGCTTGGTATTGATGTGGGCGCTGCTCGTCGGCCTGGTATTGAGTCTGGGTCAGATTTTCTACGAGCTGGTTAAAGAGCGCAGCCAGATTGATTCGACCGCCAAGCAAATTCTGGCCATGTCACGTGACCCGGCTACCCAGGCGGTATATAGCCTGGACCGCGAGATGGCGCTGCAGGTTGTCGAGGGCTTGTTCGAACATGACGCTGTTCGATTTGCGTCCATAGGCCACCCCGATGAGACTCCGCTGGCCAGCCGCGAGCGTCCTCTGATCGACTACGCCTACCGGCCCGTGACCGACTGGCTCTTTGGTACCGATCAGAATTACAGCAGTGAACTGCATGGGCGTGAGCCTTATAGCGAGTATTACGGCGACCTGCGTCTGACCATCGACACAGCTCCCTACGGAAGAGAGTTTCTCAATCGCTCCATGATCATCATGATTTCGGGTGTGCTGCGCGCCCTGGCCATGGCCCTGGTGCTCTTTCTGATCTACCACATTCTTCTGACCCGACCACTTTCGAAAATCATTGGCTACATAGCTGACATCAATCCTGACCAACCTGGAAAAATGCATATACCAATGCTGCCGGGCCAGGAAAAAAACGAGCTGGGCATCTGGATTTACAAGGCCAATGAACTGCTCGAATCCATCGAACGAAACACGCACCAGCGCAGGGAGGCCGAAGCCAATCTGCTGCACATGTCGCAACACGATACGCTTACCGGTCTGCCCAACAGAAGCATGCTGCAGGAACAGCTGACGCGCATTCTCGCGGATGCCGGTCGCCGGCAACGGGGCGTCGCAATTCTTTGCTGTGGCCTGGACGATTTCAAGGAAGTGAACGAACAGTTCAGCTATCAATCAGGTGACAGTCTGCTGGTTGCCGTAGCGGACAGGCTGCGCGCCAACAGCGGGCGACTAGGCAGCCTGGCACGCCTGGGTGGTGATCAGTTCGCGTTGATCCAGACCGGGATCAATGAACCCTATGAAGCTGCTGAACTGGCACAAACCATTCTTGATGACCTTGCGCAGCCGTTGCAGCTCGGCGAGCAGAGCATCAGTCTGCGCGCGACCATTGGCATTACGCTTTTTCCTGACGACGGCGACGACGCCGAGAAACTGCTGCAAAAGGCAGAACAGACCATGATGCTGGCCAAGGCCCGCTCGCGGAATCGCTACCAGTTCTATATCGCCAGCCTCGACAGCGAGATGCGGGTGCGCCGCGAACTGGACAAGGATCTTCGCGGCGCATTGGATCGCAATGAGTTCTATCTGGTTTATCAGCCCCAGGTCAGCTATAGCACGCACGAAGTCGTAGGTGTTGAAGCGTTGATACGCTGGCAGCATCCCGAGCGCGGACTGGTTCCACCTGACCTGTTTATTCCCCTGGCCGAACAGAACGGATGCATTATCGACATCGGCGAATGGGTGCTTGATCAGTCCTGCCGTCAGCTGCGTGAATGGCACGATAGCGGCCTGAGCAACCTGCGCATGGCCGTGAACCTCTCTACCGTACAGCTGCACCAGGGCGGACTGTCAAAGCTCGTCAGCAACATGATGCAGCGCTACCAGCTGCCAGCCTACAGTCTTGAACTGGAAGTGACTGAAACGGGCCTGATGGAAGATATATCGGCGGCCGCAGGTCACCTCAACAGCCTGAAAAAGGCTGGCGTGCTGATTGCAATCGACGACTTTGGTACTGGATATTCCTCGCTCAGCTATTTGCGCGGTCTACCCTTGGACAAGATCAAGATCGACAAGAGTTTCGTGCTGGACGTACTTGAAGACGAGGACGATGCAACCATCGTGCGGGCCATCGCCCAACTGGGACGAAGCCTGAACATGCAGGTTATTGCCGAAGGCGTGGAGTCCGCCGCACAGGAGGCATATATCGTTGCCCTTGGCTGCAATGAGGGCCAGGGCTATTACTACAGCAAGCCACTGACCGCCTCAGCGTTTCGTAAATGGCAGGAAAACTATTCGGTGAGCGACGCTCGCAAGCGCACCTCAAGTATCATCTGAGGCACATATCAGATAGCCAGCGCCAACCACAGCCAGCCCGTTACTCCTGCCGCTACCACCAGTCCTGCCAGACTCCAGGCTGATTGCTTACGCAATTTTCCGCTCAACTTGTCTTCATGGTGGTCGGAGAGCAAAAACGGCAAACCTCGATGGGGCGCCTTGCCTAACTGATGCACCAGGGGCTCAAGGCCCTTGGCGTCTATCCGTCTTGAGACTTCCTGATCTGCCGCGTGCCTGACTTTCTCCCACTCGTCCATATCCAGCTCGCCATCGCGGTTACGATCAAACCGCTCAAGCAGGTTCGCATAGTCGGCTTTCCATTGTCCTATGACCTGACGGGCCACTGCTTGACGATCGGTAGCCTGCCTCCCGCCGCCGTGACTCTGAAACCAGCCAAGGGCATAGAGTAGCTGACCCTCTTCCAGCCATTCTTCGGTATAGCGATAACGCTTGCCAATCAGCCCTGCAAGAATGCCCGTGCGTAATGCGTGCCCTGCCGGCCAGCGGCGATGCCCTTCCCAACGACGAACGCGGCTCGGATGAACCTCCGCATCCTCGGGGGCAATCCAGCAGATACCCGTGTCATCCCGCAATACGAATGGACGCTCGGAGCATCCCTGTTCCACGGTCCGCCATTGACTGCTTTTGCCACTGCGCCGGTATTCCTCAACGCGAAACCGGTACCAGAGACAATCCACCTCACCCAGTGGAGATATGAGAGGCGTATGACCACCGGGGTCCAATTGACCCTTGAGCTCTACCAGCCCCTGAGCAGCTGATCTGATTCGCGAAGTCGGGGTATCCTCAATCCAGCGAGCTCGCCGTAACCGAGTGAAGGTGCGATATAGCATTGCCAGGGTAACACCCGTCATGATCGCCAGAATCAGTGCGTAATAGCCCACCGACAGCACCATGAAACCATGGACATCTATCATGAAAACAGAGCACGCATGTCAACGTCGGCTGTGTCTGCTTCCGAGAACTGAAGGAGTTCGGCGGACTGGAAACCAAACATCCGCGCCACAAGCACATCCGGGAACTGCTCGATACGCACGTTATTGATGTTCACCGCCTCGTTGTAAAGCTCGCGCCGGTCGGCGATACCACTTTCCAGACCAGTGATCCGCGACTGCAAATGCATGAACGACTCATTCGCCTTAAGGTCCGGATAGTTCTCGGCTAGCGCGAACAGCTGTCCCAGGCCTGTTCTGAGCATCGTTTCTGCCCGGCCAACACCTTTGACATCCGATTGCTCACGCGCCTCGGCAACCGCATTCCGGGCCTTTACTACCTGCTCAAGTGTCTCTTGTTCGTGCTGCATATAGCGCCTGCAGGCTTCTACCAGCTTGGGTAGCTCATCGTGACGCTGACGCATCAGCACGTCGATATTCGCCCAGGCCTTACTGACTGCATGCTTGATACTCACGAGCTGGTTATAGAGCAGAGCTGCATAAAGAAACGCCACAATCAAAACGGCGAGAAACGCCAGGGTAAGTGGACTGGTCATATCCATGGATACATCTCCTTGTTATCGCGTTAACTAGCAATAGCGCACACCTGCGCTCGTTATAACCCAACTTGGCTCATTATAAATACCGTAAACAGTCAATCGAGCAATAATCAAAGACGAAAAAAAACCGGACACTGTGGCCCGGCTTTCTGGTCGACATCATGTCAGACCGATTTCAGGTACTGAAAATTGATTCACCGCTGAGGCCGTGATGCTCGAGAATTTCACGCAACCGCTTGAGCGCCTCCACCTGTATCTGCCTGACTCGCTCACGGGTAAGACCAATCTCGCGACCCACTTCTTCCAGCGTACTGCTCTCGTGCCCACGCAAACCGAATCGACGAGTAACCACTTCACGCTGCTTCTCGCTCAGTTCGGACAACCAATGATCAATGCTCGTATTGAGATCGTCATCCTGTAAGAGGTCACATGGGTCGGTAGCTTGATCGTCGGTCAGAGTATCGAGCAGGGTCTTGTCTGAATCAGGACCAAAGGACATATCAATAGAGGCAACGCGCTCATTAAGTCCGAGCATGCGCTTCACATCTTCGACGGGCTTGTCGAGCAGTTGGGAAATCTCTTCCGGAGATGGCTCGTGATCGAGCTTCTGAGTAAGTTCACGGGCTGCCCGAAGGTAGATATTCAGCTCCTTCACAACATGAATCGGCAGACGGATCGTGCGGGTCTGATTCATGATTGCCCGCTCGATGGTCTGCCTGATCCACCAGGTGGCGTAGGTCGAGAAACGAAAACCACGCTCTGGATCGAACTTTTCAACAGCCCTGATCAGGCCAAGATTGCCCTCTTCGATCAGGTCCAGCAGAGTCAGACCGCGATTCACGTATCGCCGAGCAATTTTCACCACCAGGCGCAGATTACTCTCGATCATACGCTTGCGACCCGCAGGATCGCCCTTTTGCGCCAGGCGGGCAAAATGGACTTCTTCTTCCGGGGTCAGCAACGGCGAGAAACCAATTTCGTTCAGATACAGCTGAGTCGCATCCAGCTGTTTGGTAAATTCAAAGGCGTTTTCACGTTTATGAGTACGCGGTGTAACGGGGGCGCGCCTGACTGTAGCGCTTTCGCCTGGGACCGAGCCAGATGACTCGGACTCGCCTGACGGTTCGTCGACACTGCTGCTATTAGATTTCCCTTCCAGCGTTGCCACGTCCTCATCGAGGACCTGTCCGGATTCCATTTTGTCATTCAACGCCATGCTTGCATGCCCCATTTCGGTTCGAATCACGTGCGGTATGCGCTTCCAGACCGCCGATGCGCTTTTCATAACATCCGACAACCTATTCGGTCTATGGTTCTGCCAGAAAGCCAACATCAGTACTGATAGTTGCCGATTCAAGTTACAGCTTGGGTAAATAAACCAGCGGATCCACTGGTTGTCCCTTACGACGTATTTCAAAATGTAACTTAACGCGGTCAGTTCCTGTGCTACCCATTTCTGCGATGGTCTGACCGGAGCGGACCTTATCTCCTTCCTTGACCATCAGCCGGCTGTTGTGGGCGTAGGCGCTAAGGTAGGTCTCGTCATGCTTGACGATGATCATTTCCCCGTAACCCAACAAACCACGACCTGCATAAACAACCGCTCCATTAGCAGCCGCTTTCACAGGCTGCCCCTGTTTACCCGCAATATCAATGCCTTTATTCAAACTTCCGTTTGACTGAAACCGCGAAATCAACGTCCCCTGCGCAGGCCAACTCCAACCGGATACCTTAGCTGGAAGGTCGGGAGTGGCGACAGGCTTGGAAGGTGCTGTTCGGACCACAGGAGGCTTCGGATTCGGTGCAGGAGGTGTGAATATTCTCGGCGCGCTGGGGCGTGGCGTTGCCACAGAGGGTGCCGCTGAGCGGCGGCCGCCTTGCGGACGCAGGCTGATTTCCTGACCAGGATAAATAGTATAGGGCTCACGCATATTGTTGGCCCTGGCCAGCTCCTTCCAATCCCAGCCATAACGGAAGGCGATCTGGTAGAGGGTCTCCCCCCGCTGCACTCGGTGCGTACCGGAGGTAACCGTTTGCATCTGCTTGCCACCGCCGCGACCACGATCATCTATAGGCACAACGCCCGATGGACCGGCACAGGCTGTGAGCATAAACGCGAGCAGCAGCAAACCCAGTTGTTTGACTCCAGACACGGCAATTCTCACGTCAGACACATACGGCCCCTGGCCTGTTTGAAAAACGGACTGCATCAGGTGGCGGCCATCAATCTGTTTGCCGCCCCAACCACTCCAGTGTCATTACTAATACCACGGCCAACAGCATCAACGCCAACCCGGCTTGCCAGTAAGACGGCTCCCCGACAATAGATTCAAACTGCGTGGGCCACAGGTTCTCCTGCTGCAGCGCGACAGACTCGCCCTTGCTATTTTCCCGCCAGGTAAGGGTCTGCTTCCATGGCCACACCATATTTAGCGATCCGATGAGCAGTCCTGTCAAAAATGCCAGCGTGACAGACCGCACATGACTCAACAGCCATCCCAGCAACCTGGAAAAACACAGAAGCCCTGTCACACAGCCGAGCATGAAGATGCCTAACATAGCAACTTCAAACTCTTTCACCGCATTGAGCACTGCGCCATACAAGCCGAGCAACAAGAGGATGAAGCTACCGGAGATACCCGGGAGAATCATCGCGCAAATAGCAATAGAGCCAGCCAGAAACAACATCAACGGAGTTGCTTCCCACTGCAGCGGAACCGCCACCGTAATCAGATAGGCGAACACCGCTCCGCCAATCAATGCCGCCAACGTTGCAGCGTTCCAACGCCCGATCTGTTTTCCTACCAGCCATATGGAAACAAGAATCAGACCAAAGAAGAATGCCCATATCAGTTGTGGCCAGGCTACCAGCAAGTAACTGATCAGACGTGCCAGACTGGCGATACTGGTTAATATGCCAGCGAACAGAACAAGCAGAAATATCCCGTCGATTGCAGCCCAGGTCTCCCGCCAGCGGCCCTGACAAAGCCAGACAAGCTTGGCGGGCGTGCATGCCGCAATAGCAGCCAACAGCCGCTCGTAAATCCCGCTTATAAAGGCGATGGTGCCACCGGAAACCCCCGGCACAACATCGGCGGCGCCCATGGCCAGGCCTTTGAAAAAGATGATGCACAGAGAACGAAAGCTATCCGGCTTGCTCAAGATCGTATGGCTCCTGCCAATAGAGGGACAAAGTTCACTGGCTCAACCTGCTGGCGGATAAATTCGTCGCCGTCACGAATGACCAGGGTAAGAAATTGTTCGTGTTGACCTACCGGAATCACCATGCGACCACCGTCAGCCAGTTGGTTCAATAGTTCTACCGGTACTTGAGCAGGCGCCGCGGTCACCAGAATGGCATCGTATGGCCCGTATTGAGGCCAGCCCCAGTTACCATCTGAATGCCGGAAAACCACATTGCGGACATCAATTGCCTTGAGTGTTTCCTTGGCCCTTTCCTGCAAGGGGTAGATTCGTTCAACGGTGAAGACACGCTCTACTACCTGGGCCAACACGGCGGTCTGATAACCGGATCCGGTGCCGACCTCCAGCACCTTGTCCAGCGGCCCGCCACCCAGCAGCAGTTCGGTCATGCGCGCTACGATATAGGGCTGCGACAAGGTCTGATTGTGACCAATAGGTAGGGCGGTATCTTCGTAGGCCCGATGGGATAACGCCTCATCCACGAACAGATGCCGGGGCGTACGGCGTATTGTTTCCAGCACATGGAGATTGCGGATACCTTCTTCGAAAAGGCGCTCGAGCAGACGCTCCCTGGTTCGCTGTGACGTCATGCCGATGCCGTGACGATTCATGTCTTCACGTGCAGCCATTCACTCAAGCCCCTTGAGCCATTGTCCAAGGTGATCGAACACCTCGAAATGGGTCTTGTCCACTCGTAAGGGCGTCACCGAGACGTAACCCTGCAAGACCGCATGGAAGTCGGTACCTTCACCGCCGTCCTCGGCATCACCGGCTACGGAGATCCAGTAACCTTCCTTGCCGCGCGGGTCGACCCAACGAATCGGCTTGGCAGCTCTCTGGCGATGCCCCAGACGGGTAAGACGAATGCCCTTGATCTGATCGATAGGCAGATTGGGTATATTCACATTAAGGATGGTGCGGGGTGGTAAATCCAGTTGATCGTGGGTTTCTACCATGCGTCTGGCAATACTCGCCGCCGTACTCATGTTGTCTCCCTGACGACCTACCAGGGAAAACGCCATGGCCGTACGCGCTAGAAAACGACCCTCGAGTGCCGCAGCCACCGTCCCGGAATACAGAACATCGTCGCCCAGGTTGGCACCATGATTGATACCTGCCACCACCATATCGATGCTGTCTTCGTAAAATGCGTTTAGCCCCAGATGAACGCAGTCGGTGGGCGTACCGTTCAGCCCGACAAAGCCGTTCTCCAGGGTAAAGGGCCGCAACGGGCGATCCAGACTCAACGAGCTGCTTGCGCCACTGCGATCCTCGTGGGGTGCTACAACTACGCAATCGGCGTAATCAGTCAAGGCACCATGCAAGGCCTTTACCCCAGGCGCCAGCACGCCGTCATCGTTGGTGATCAAAATTCGCATCAGAGTTCGCTTTCCAGTCCGCCGCCCGGCTCGTCATCAAGTATGACCAGCTCACGTAACACCGCTGTCGCAAAACAACCGGTCGGCAAGGTGAATTCAAGTTCAAGGCTGTCCGGTGAGGGATAATGCCATGCCAACGCCTCGATGGGGAGGCGCAAGATTCTACGTGCCTGTTCGAGCCCGGCTTTTTCCAGCCACCGTGTCAAAACGTTCTCGCCTGCAGCCATCTCCTGCTCCATCTCCCGGGTCTGCCCGCTAACCGAGAGCTCGCCTACGCCCCATAGGGGCCCGGTTGGATGCAGATCCAGGGCGGCCAATCGAGAATCGTTGACTTCAAGCCGTTCGGCGGCAAATTGACTGCGACTGTTGGTGAACGCCAGGCAATCACCAGGCAACACGCGATTCCAGGAGCCATCAGCCACACGCTTGGCCAGCAGTTGATTGAATAACAGACTGCGGGCAGTGGACAGCAATCGCGAACGTGTGCCCCGAGCCGGCGGTAGCGCCTCCCGAGCAGCCCAGCCTTGCGCGTCAAAAACATTACTGCCACCACGCCCAAAGCGCTGGGGCCCAAAATAATTAGGAACACCCTGTCGGGCAATCTGCTGGAGGCGTTCTTCCAACGCAGGTAAATCAGCATCAAGCCGGTTAAGACGTATAACGAAACCGTTCGCGCTGTGCGCACCGCGCTGCAACTTTCGGCTGTGCCTGCGCATTTCCAGACATCGCAGGTTATCGCCCCACAGAATGGAAAAATCGGGATCCTCGCGACCGGGCAATTGCAGGCTGAACCACTGACTGGTCACAGCCAGTCGATCCTTCATTCCGGCGTAGCTGACATCGCGCAATTTGACGCCCGCTATGCGGGCAAGCTGCCTGGCCACTTCTTCGGTATTCAGGTTGCGCTTTTCGATCAGCAACCAGAGATGCTCTCCTGCCCCGCTGAGTTCGATATCCATGACTTCAGTGACGCGAAAATCCTCAGGAGAGGCTTTCAATACAGCTCGACCACAAGGCTCACCCCATGCAAGGGGACCCAGCAGATCGACACTGGCAATTGACGGGGAGTCGTTCATAGGGGCAGCAGCAAGGCTACTGCGTGGACCGCGATGCCTTCCTCGCGCCCTACAAAGCCAAGCTTTTCGGTAGTAGTAGCCTTGACGTTGACCTGATCACGGCCAACCTGCAGGTCGGCAGCGATAACGTCACACATTGCGGCAATGTGAGGTGCCATTTTGGGGGCCTGGGCGACGATGGTCGCGTCCATGTTTCCAACCTGCCAGCCCTTCTCCCGCACCAGAGCGAATGCGTGGCGCAGCAACACGCGGCTATCTGCGCCCCGAAACCGCTCGTCGGTGTCCGGGAAGTGCTGGCCGATATCACCCAAGCCCGCAGCGCCAAGCAAGGCGTCAGTGAGCGCGTGCAGCAGAACATCGCCATCCGAATGCGCGACCAGGCCCTTGTCGTGCGCAATCTGCACTCCACCAAGGATAATGGAATCGCCTTCGCCGAAACGATGAACGTCATAACCGTGTCCGATACGCATGAAAATCTCCCGTATTTACAAGGTGGAGATCTTACAGGGTGGCGGACAAAGCTTGAAGCTCAGGCGCGACCCAGTGCCTCGGCGTGATAGCGCAGGTGATCCTCGATGAAGGTGGCAATAAAGTAATAGCTGTGGTCGTAGCCCGGCTGGCGACGAAGTGTCAGGGGGTGCCCCACGGCGGTTGCAGCCGCTTCCAGCGCCTCGGGTTTCAACTGCTGAATAAACTCGTCACCTTCACCCTGATCAACCAGCAGCGGCAAACGCTCCTTGGCGCCAGCGATGAGCTCGCAGGTATCCCACTTTTTCCATTGCTCAGCATCGCTGCCCAGATACCGCCCGAGCGCCTTCTGACCCCAGGGGACCTGACTCGGATTGGTAATCGGCGCCAGGGCCGATACCGACTGATAATGCCCCGGGTTTTTCAGAGCACAGATCAATGCGCCGTGGCCACCCATCGAGTGACCAAAAATGCTGCGATGTTCCGACACCGGAAAGTTCGCTTCAATCAGTTTGGGCAGCTCATCCACCACGTAGTCATACATCCGGTAATTGCGTGCCCAGGGCTCCTCTGTGGCGTTGAGATAGAACCCGGCGCCCATGCCGAAATCGTAGGCGCCATCAGGATCATCGGGCACACCTTCGCCGCGGGGGCTGGTATCCGGAGCGACAATGACGATACCCAGTTCGGCCGCGACCCGCTGTGCACCGGCCTTCTGCATGAAGTTCTCGTCGGTACAAGTCAGCCCCGACAGCCAGTAGGCTACCGGCAGAGGCGCCCCCTGATCGGCCTGCGGCGGCAGATAAATGGCAAAGGTCATATCGCAGGAGGTCGCGGTAGAGCGATGACGATAACGCTTGTGCCAGCCGCCAAAACTCTTGTTGGCTGAAATAAGTTCGATAGTGGACATGTAAAAACCTCTTTGAGCTTGCCGCTTGCTTTAAAAGTGGATGACTGTGCGGATGCTCTTGCCTTCATGCATCAGATCAAACGCCTTGTTGATGTCCTCAAGACCCATGGTATGGGTGATAAAGGTATCCAGCGGAATCTCGCCACTTTGCGACTTGGCCACGTAGCCCGGCAGCTCGGTACGGCCCTTGACGCCGCCGAATGCACTTCCGCGCCAGACCCGGCCGGTCACCAGCTGGAATGGGCGCGTACTGATTTCCTGGCCAGCCCCGGCAACACCGATAATCGTCGATTCGCCCCAGCCTTTGTGGGCGCACTCCAGTGCTGCTCGCATCAGCTGTACATTGCCAACGCACTCGAAGGAGTAGTCCACACCGCCATCGGTCATCTCTACGATGACTTCCTGGATCGGCTTGTCATGATCCTTTGGATTGACGAAGTCGGTGGCGCCCAGCTCACGGGCAATATCGAACTTCGCCGGATTGATATCGACCGCGATAATGCGGCTCGCCTTGGCCATGGTCGCACCGATGATAGCGGCCAGACCTATGCCGCCCAGGCCGAAGATAGCCACGGTTGCGCCCTCCTCGACCTTGGCGGTATTGAGTACAGCGCCAATTCCGGTGGTGACGCCACAGCCCAGCAAGCAGACTTTTTCCAGCGGCGCGTCCTTGGGAATCTTCGCCAGTGAGATCTCAGGTAGTACGGTGTATTCGGAAAAGGTCGAGCAGCCCATGTAGTGATAGATAGGTTTGCCCTGGTAGGAGAAGCGTGAGGTGCCATCGGGCATTACGCCCTTGCCCTGGGTACCGCGAACGGCCTGGCATAGATTGGTCTTGCCTGATTTGCAGAATTTGCACTCGCGGCACTCGGCTGTATACAGCGGAATCACATGATCGCCGACCTCAAGCGAGGTCACACCCTCACCCACCGCTTCAACTATCCCGCCGCCCTCATGGCCCAGAATAGCCGGAAAGATGCCCTCCGGGTCTTCACCCGAGAGTGTAAAGGCGTCGGTGTGGCAAACACCGCTGGCGACGATACGGACCAGCACCTCACCCTTCTGTGGCGGCGCCACATCAACTTCGACGATCTCCAAGGGCTTACCGGCCTCAAAGGCAACTGCGGCTCGTGATTTGATCATGGGTTTTCTCTCCTGAGGGAAATTACGATGGGAACAGTGTAGTAGATGCGCCAGACGTGGATAATAGGCCCCAAGACAAAACATTATTGCCAAATAGAGATAATCAAAGGGTCATGAACAATTGGGATGGTCTGGATGAGTTCGTAAGCGTAGCCGAGCTGGGGCAATTCAGCAGCGCAGCAAGACAGCTGGGCATGTCGTCGTCCCATATCAGTCGGCAGATCGCGAGGCTTGAGGATCGGTTACAAACACGGCTTTTCTATCGCAGCACTCGCAGGGTGAGCCTTACCGAAGCAGGCCAGACATTTCTGCAGCATTGCCAGCGTCTGCAGGATGCCCGCGAGGAAGCGCTACAGGCCATAGGCGACATGGGCGGTGAGCCCAAGGGACTGTTACGCATGACCTGCGCTGTTGCCTACGGGGAAGATTTCATCATGCCGCTGGTCAACCAGTTCATGCAACGCCACCCGCAACTGCGGATCGAAACCACCTTGACCAATCAGACCCTGGATCTGCTGCATGGCAGCTATGACCTCGCCATTCGTCTTGGTCGGCTACCGGACTCCAGCATGGTAGCAACAAAAATCGCCCCCAGGCGCATGTACCTATGCGCCTCCCCTGGCTATCTTGAACACCATGGCGCACCCCACAGCCTGTCAGAACTCCCCCGGCACAACTGCCTGGTGGGCAGCAGCGACAGCTGGGATTTTCAACAGAAGGGGCGTGAACTGACTATCCGGGTGCAGGGAAACTGGAAATGTAATAGCGGCAAAGCAGTACTGGACGCCGCCCTGCTGGGCTTCGGTCTATGTCAGCTACCGGATTATTATGTACGCGAGCATCTGCAAAGCGGCGCATTGCGCTCGCTCCTCAACCAGCATCAACCTCCGCATACTGCAGTATGGGCCTTGTATCCCCAGCAGAGGCATCTTTCGCCCAAGGTTCGGCAATTGATAGAGCTACTCAAGCAAGGGCTGGCAGAGCGGCCCGAATACCGGGAGGAAGTGTGATGCCAAACAAACGAAAACCGACGCAGCCAGAAGGTCACGTCGGTTATCGAGGGGATCTGCTTGAAAAACCTAGGCTGCGTCTGCCTCCTTCCTCTGCTTCTCGTATAAAAAGCGCAACACGGCCTGTCGGTACTGGTTGTACTTTGGGTCGTCGGTCATCTCGATGCGATCACGAGGCTTGGGCAGGTCGATCTCAAGGATCTCTCCAATGGTGGCCCGCGGGCCATTCGTCATCATAACAATCCGATCCGATAGCAACACGGCTTCATCCACGTCGTGGGTGATCATCAGCACCGTGTTTTTCAGTTCTCCCTGGATACGCATGACCTCATCCTGCAGGTGCGCACGGGTCAGTGCATCCAAAGCCCCGAAGGGTTCGTCCAGCAAAAGCACCTTGGGCTCAATCGCCAACGCCCGAGCAATGCCTACCCGTTGCTTCATACCGCCGGAAATTTCGGTTGGTAGCTTATCGAGCGCATGGCTCATGTGCACCATGTTCAGGTTATGCCGGATCCACTCATCCTTCTCCTTGGATGATTTGTTCTTGGCCACTTTGTTCACCGCGATAGCTACGTTCTGGTAAACCGTCAGCCAGGGCAGCAGCGAATGGTTCTGAAATACCATGCTGCGGTCCGGTCCGGGATCGCGCACCTCCTTGCCATCAAGTATTACCGCACCCGCGCTGGATTCAATCAGTCCGGCGACGATATTCAACACTGTCGATTTGCCGCAGCCGGAGTGGCCGATAATAGAGATGTACTCCCCACGATCCACTTTCAGATTGATATCCGTCAGCACTTCGGTCGATACGGCGCCCTTGGTAAAGGTCTTGGACATGCCTTCTATCGTCAGATAAGCATTACTCATGATTGCTGCTCCTTTAACTGGCGGACGTGCCGCGGGTAACCAACTGCCCCACCCAGGCCACCAAGCGGTCGAGAATGAAGCCAACTATGCCGACATAGATCAAGGCCAGGATGATGTCGCTTATCAATGAGGCGTTCCAGGCATCCCAGATGAAGAAACCAATGCCCACCCCTCCGATCAGCATCTCGGCAGCAACAATCGCCAGCCAGGACAAACCAACACCGATGCGCAGGCCGGAGAAGATATAGGGTGCCGCAGCAGGCAACATGATCTTGGCGAAGTATTCGACACCGTTCAGCCGCAATACTCTGGCAACGTTGCGGTAGTCCTCGGGTATGTTACGGATACCCACCGAGGTATTGATGATGATCGGCCAAATCGCGGTAATGAAAATCACGAAAATCGCTGACGGGTTGCTGTCCTGAAAGCCCGCCAGGGAAATGGGCAGCCAGGCCAGCGGCGGAACCGTACGCAACACCTGAAATATCGGGTCAAGTCCGCGCAAGGCCCAGGTCGACTGACCCACCAGCACACCCAGCCCCACGCCCGCTATCACCGCCAGCGTGTAACCATAGGCAACCCGCTCGAGACTGGCGAGAATCTGCCAGGCCATGCCCACGTCATTGCCGCCATTGTCGTAGAAGGGACTGATGATCAATTCCCAGGTATCAGTCACCACCTGGGTGGGCGGGGGCAGCGCTGCCCCCTCCATCGAGCACAGCATTTCCCAAATCACCAGTGCGGCAATAAGTATTATCAGCGGCGGCAACACCTGCTGGACGAAAACCTGGGTGCTACGCACCAGCCATGCCGGAGGCTGCGTGTTGTGACGCGGATCGGGGTAAAAGCCTGTGGCCTTACCCGGATCAATTTTGACATTGGCATTCATGCTGTTCTCCGTCTGCTCAATGGTAAGGGGTTTCAGGCGCGGATGGCCTTGATGGCCAGACTGTCCAGGTAGGCCTGGGGGTTCTCAGGGTCAAAGGTTTTACCATCAAAGAATTTCTCGATTCCCCGTGACGTAGAAGTGGGTATCTGCGCAGCTGGCACACCGAGGGAAGCGGCAGCTGAGCGCCACAAGTCCTCACGGTTGACCTTGTCGACCCATGCATCCATGTCCAGATCGGCGGGCAGATAGCCCCAGCGAATATCCTCGGTCAGGAACCATTTATCATGGCTCTTGTAGGGGTAGGACGCGTGGTCTTTCCAATAGCGCATCTGGTGTGGGCTGTTTTCCACAACGCGTCCTGTGCCGTAGTCAAAGTTACCCTTCATGCGCTCGACTACATCCTTGAACGGCGCATTGATCCAGCGGCGCTTGGAACAGATTTTTGCCACTTCTTCGCGATTGGCCGGGTCTTCGCAATACATCTGCGCCTCCATCACTGCCATGATCAACGCCTGGGTCGAGTTTGGATTGGCATCGACCCAGTCAGCACGCATACCGAAGGCCTTCTCCGGGTGGTTATGCCAGAGCTCGCTGGTGGTGAGTGCCGTATAGCCAATCTTCTGGTTGATCAGCTGCTCGTTCCAGGGTTCGCACACACAGAAAGTGTCCATACTCCCGACCTTCATGTTGGCCACCATCTGCGCCGGAGGCACGACAATCGTCGCTATGTCGCTGTTGGGATTTATTCCGCCCGCCGCCATCCAGTAGCGAATCCACAGATCGTGGGTGCCACCCGGGAAAGTCATCGCGGCGCTCACGGTTTTCCCACTGGCCTTCTTGGCTTCCAGCGCAGCCTTGAATGACGTGCTGTCCAGGCCAACTTTGATATCCATATACTCCTGGCCAACGGAAATGCATTGGCCTCCCAGGTTCAGACGGGCGAGGATATACATGGGCGTGGGAATGTTATTGGCGGTCATGGCGCCGGTGCTGATCAGATAAGGCATGGGAGTCAGAATATGGGCGCCGTCGATACCGTTGCTCGCCGAGCCCAGCACCAGATTGTCGCGGGTTGTGCCCCAGGAAGACTGCTTCAGCACCTCGACATCGGTCATCCCATGTTTCTTGAAAAAGCCTTTTTCGTCAGCCACAAATAGCGGTGCCGCATCTGTCAGGGCAATGAAACCCAGCTTGGCCTTGGTGGTTTCCAACTTGTCGCTGCCGGCGGCCCAGGCCATGGAACGCATGCCAGGCGGTACCGCGCTCAAGAGCGCTGCACCGCCGACTGCGGCTATCGAATATTTGAGAAACTCCCGGCGCTTGATGTTATTGACCGGTTTGTTCTGACGATCGTTGAAAAAGCTGTCATCCATGGTCCTGCCCCCCGAAAAAAACACAAAAAAAACGGCGCCCCCCTGGTGATCGAAATTTATCGATACCGAGGTGGACGCCGTTGTCCGTTTGAAATGTGAGTGCTGGCCATCAAAACGCGGGCCTGACTGATCCTAAGCAGAATGTGTGCCAGAATCTGTTCCGCTGTTTGCCAATCTTGCGAGGCGCATTTTCCTCCTGATCAGACCGGTCCAGTCAGGACACAATCGGCGTGTGCCATACCTAAAAACCAGATCACAAGCTCTTAATTTCTATAGCAATCAGGGATGCACACCTTTCACGCCAACCCACGTTTTAGAGCCTCTAAACCGGCCAGCGTGCTAGTACTCCGCACCTCAAGGCCGAGTAGAAACTCTGCACATTAACGGAGCGCACGACCGACAACTGCCCCGGGCAGGTGCAGCCTGCAGTAGAACTTGCCAGGCCGTATCTGAAACCCGCCCCGCTAGCCCAGTGCACCGTAGCTCAATAGATCAGCCACATTGATCAACCTGAATTCCTCCGCTGATTGCTGGTTCAACCTGCTGTTAAATGGGCTAACGTCTATTCTTTTTAGCGAGCGTGAAATCATGCCTTTTGCCAAGGATTTTTTTGACGTTGGCCTGTTTACCAACAAGGCCGATGCTGTACGGGCCTATTACAGTGAACTGGGCCTGCCATTCGATCACACACTGAAGCTGGGTGGCGGAGTGCTGCAACACCGTTATCAAGCAGATCAGGCTGTATTGAAGATCAATGACGCTCGTACTCCCCTGCCTCCGCGGATCGAGAACAGCCCGCTGATTGAGCTGATTATCGCCTGTGCAAATTGCACTGTTCCAAGCACGGGCGCCGATCCGGACGGGACCATTGTTAGCATCGTGCCGCCGGGGCATAGGGGAATACAGGGGCTTGCTGTACGTCTAAGCGTGGCCAGTCCGGAAATCAGTCAGAAGTTCTACAAGGAGGCATTGGGACTTACCGATGTCTCGCCGGGCGTTATGGCGTGCGGTAGGAGCCTGTTACTGCTGGAGGAAACTAGCAAACCATCCCAGCCGGACGCCCCCCTGGCAGCTTTGGGGTTACGCTATCTTACGTTACAGGTATTCGACTGCGACGCCTCCTATGCCAGAGCCCTGCAGGCGGGAGCGATCTCAGGTCGAGCACCGGAAACGCTTGGCAATACCGCCCGTATTGCTTTCATACTTGATCCTGACGGAACATGGATAGAGATTTCGGAGCGAGCCTCGGTGACCGGAAAAAAGGTCTGATCCCCAGCCTTGTAAACCACTCCAGTTTTGCTTCTTGGGTAGTCAGATACGGTAGAAAAGGAAATCAACCGTCATGAGCTTCAAACCGGCAGTCAACGTTATCTCGGCCTGGGCTATCGCGTGCCTATCTACCCTGGCCAGCGCGCAGTCACAATCCGTTACGCTAGTGAGCGGCAATGATTACCCCCCGTTTACAGGCAGCGTACTGGCCCATGGGGGGGTGCTGACGCAACTGGTCAGGCAGGCTTTTGCTGCCGGCGACAAATCAAGCAGTGTCGACTTCAAACCCTGGGCCCGTGGTTATGAGGAGACCCTTCGGCTTGAGTACGACGCCACCTTTCCTTACTTGAGTACCCCCCTGCGGACTGCGAGCTTTCTTTTCTCAGAGCCCCTGTATCAATTGAATCTCAGGCTCTATGTTCGCAGTGACAGCCCCTGGAAAATCGGTACGCAGGAGGAACTCAGCAGAGCCATTTTTTGCCTGCCCGCAGGCTATGAAGTCAGTGGCTGGGTATACCGTGAAACTGAACGTCTGAACTTTGTGCGTCCGCGCAGCATGGAGCAGTGCCATGCGATGCTTCAGCTTGGCCGCGTGGATGTATTGATCAGCAATCCCGATGAACTCGCCTGGCAGGCTGTACCACCACTGCTGACCCCTCGTAATGTGCGCAAATTACCCGAGCCGTTGGATAACGTTACGCTCCATATGATCATTCCGCGAAATCATCCCCAGGGGCAGCAATTGATGGATGCCTTCAACAGCGGGCTGCAACAGCTGATTGAGAGTGGCGCGCGTGATCGATTGTTCCAGGCAAACCCGGACTACCAGCGCAGTCTTGGAGTGGAGCGTTGATACGCCTCTTTACAGAGTCTTTACCTTTCCGGTCCCCACCCTGACGCTACCGACTGTAGACTTGCCGCAGACACTTTACCCAGGGCAGGTTCATGCAGGCGGAGAAAACGCGTTCCCTCTTCACCATTCTATTGTCGACAGCAGTCCTATTGGCAATAGCGAGTGCTCTGGCCTGGTTTCTGTGGCTGGCACCACAGAGCCGTTCGGCGGACTACCTGACGACTGAGGTTCAGCGCGGCAATATTGAAGACAGCATCACCGCTCTGGGTACTCTGGGGCCGCTCGAATATGTGGATGTAGGCACCCAGGTATCCGGCCAACTGCTGCGTCTGCATGTGGAATTGGGCGACCGTGTCGAGGAAGGCCAACTCCTCGCCGAGATCGACCCGACCCTGTACCTGGCCAGGGTGGAGGCCAGCACCGCCCAACTTGAAAACCTGCAGGCCCAGCTAGCTGACCGTGAGGCCCAATATACACTCGCCCGTCTTCAGGCAGAGCGGCAACAGGGCCTGATCGCTCTGGATGCAACCAGTCAGGAATCGGTTGAAAGCGCCCAAGCCACCCTGCGCTCGGCCCAGGCGCAGATTGCAGCAATCAAGGCGCAGATACGCCAGACCGAGTCCACGTTACGTGGCGACCAGGCGGACCTCGATTACACCCGCATTAACGCACCCATGGCTGGGACGGTAGTGCAGCAGTTGGCAAATCAGGGGCAGACCCTGAATGCCAATCAGACGGCACCCGTGGTGGTACAAATTGCGGATCTGTCGACCATGACCGTGAAAACCCAGGTGTCTGAAGCAGATATCAGCCGGTTGGAAGTCGGCATGCCAGCCTACTTTTCTACCCTGGGCCGCCCCGAGCGACGCTGGGAAGGTACATTGCGCCAGATTCTGCCCACCCCCGAAGTAATCAACAACGTCGTCCTGTTCAACGCGCTTTTTGATGTCAGCAACAGTGATGGAGAGCTCCTGCCGCAAATGAGCGCACAGGTGTTCTTTATCCGCGAAGCTGCCGAGAACGTGCTGACCATTCCAGTCGCCGCGCTCGGCCAAGCCGTGCCGACCCAAGACATAAGGACAGGCGCAGCTAAAGAGGTGGGCGAGCGCTTTCAGGTTCAGATTCTAGATGCCCAGGGGCAAGTACAGTCACGAAGCATCCTTGTAGGTACGCGCACACGTGTTCTTGTTGAAGTATTGGACGGCCTGGAAGAGGGTGAACAGGTAATAACGGGTGGCCTGCCCGCAACTGCTGACGGCGATTCCAACCGCAGCTCCAGACGGTTCATGTAAGTATGGCAGACTCACTCATTCATCTACGGGGCATCAGCAGAACCTATCGTAACGGCGAGCTTTCAACCACGGTTCTGCATGATCTCAACCTGCAGATCAGGCAGGGTGAGTTTGTCGCTATTATGGGCGCCTCGGGTTCCGGCAAGTCGACCCTGATGCACCTGCTTGGCTGCCTCGATCGCCCCACTACCGGCCGTTACCTGCTACGTGGCCAGGATGTGACGAGCCTTGGGCGCGACGATTTGGCTCGGCTGCGCCGCGAGACATTCGGGTTTATCTTTCAGAGTTATCACCTGATTGCCTCAGCGAGCGCCACGGAGAATGTTGAAGTGCCGGCCATCTATGCGGGGCTTCAACGACTCGAACGGCGGGAAAGGGCCGAGTCACTCTTGACTGGCCTGGGACTGGGCGAGCGACTGCGCAACAAGCCCAGCCAGCTCTCCGGTGGTCAGCAGCAGCGTGTATCCATCGCCCGCGCGCTGATGAACGATGCTCAGATCATTCTCGCAGACGAGCCAACCGGTGCGCTGGACAGCCAGAGCGGCAAGGATGTACTGGCACTGCTTGCCCAACTGCACAGTCAAGGCAAGACAGTCATCATCATCACCCATGACGCCGATGTCGCCAGTCACGCCCAACGTCTGATCGAAATGCGTGACGGAAGGATCGTTCGCGACAGTGGTAGTGTGCCCGAATCGCTCTCCATCGAAACCGCGCAGGATGCCCCTTCTTCGGCTACGCAAGAACTCCGCGAAAAAGCCGTCGCCTCAACCCTGGCTGACACAGGAGAAGCAGTTCGAATGGCATTTCGAGCCCTTCGCGCGAACGTCTTTCGCACCGTACTGACACTGTTGGGCATCGTTATTGGCGTGGCGTCGGTAGTAGTGATGCTGGCAGTGGGTAATGGCGCACGCCAGGAAGTCATTGAGCGCATCAGCTCCCTGGGCACCAATCTGCTGTTAGTACGACCAGGCGCGCCGAATACCCGCAGGTCCCAGGACGGCTCAACCAATACGCTGATGCCTCTGGATGCTGAGCTGGCCAGCCAAATCGATAACGTGATCGCCGCCGTACCGGAGATGAGCGGGCGGGCTACCCTCAGGGCCGGCAACACTGACTACCAGACGCAGATAACCGCCACAAGCCCGGCCCTGCCGCTCGCCCGCGACTGGCCGGTGGCCAGCGGCGTGTTTCTTGAAGAAGAGGATAACCGTCGTTATGCGGCTGTCACCGTGCTGGGCACTACCGTGGCCGATAATCTGTTCGACGCCGAAGTGGATCCAATCGGCGAGTATGTGCTGATCAACAACGTGCCGTTTCAGGTCATCGGCGTTATGGCCCCGAAGGGCGCCACACCCTGGGGTACCGACCAGGACGATGTTCTCTTCGTTCCCCTGAATACGGGTAGCCTGCGACTCATAGGTCAGCGTCATCTGAACTCGATCACGGTAATGATCGATGATCTGGCCCAGGCAGATCTGACCCAGGAAACCCTGAGACAAACTCTGCTTCAGGCCCACGGCGGTGTCGAAGACTTCCAGATTCGCAATATGGCCTCCCTGCTGGAAAACGTAGCGGACACACAGAATACCTTCACTGTTCTGCTCGGCTCGATCGCCGCTATTTCATTGCTGGTCGGTGGTATCGGTGTAATGAACATCATGCTGGTCAACGTGACGGAGCGTACCCGCGAGATTGGTATCAGGGTGGCCACTGGAGCGCGCACCCGGCACATTCTTCAACAATTCATTGTCGAGGCTCTGGTGGTGTCAGCCCTCGGCGGCCTGCTTGGCGTTGCATTCGGCCTCGCGTTTGCTGCGGGCCTGCAAGCGCTGGGGACGGCAATTGAGTTCACTCCAGGGCCTGTATTGCTGGCATTTGGATGCGCCTTTGCTACCGGCCTGATATTTGGTTACATGCCCGCCCACAAGGCGGCCAATCTCGACCCCGTGGTGGCCCTCAGTGCTGACTAGATCCTCTCTGTTTTTTCTGCCGGCACTCCTGCTGGGCGCCTGCAGCCTGACCACTCCCATGCCTGAGCAGGCGGTGATTGCCCCCCAACAATGGAGTGCAGCTACCACTGATAATGCATGGCCCGAGACAGACTGGTGGCGGCAGTACCAGAGCCCCGCACTGGAGACACTGCTGGTCAGGGCGATTGCCGGCAATCTGGATCTGGCCACTGCTGCCAGTCGGCTTAGCCAGGCTGAAGCTCAACTGCGTCAGGCCCGCGCATCGCTGTCACCGCAGCTCACAGCCAGTACAGATGTGAACCGCAGTGGTAATAACGATACCGGTATAACGGCCTATGGCGGGGCTCTGACCACCCGTTACGAGTTGGATTTCTGGGGGCGCAATCAGGCTGTTACCGACGCAGCGCAGGCCACCTTGCAGGCCAGTGAATACGACGCCCAAACCCTGGCAATCAGCATCCAGGCGGGCGTTGTCAGCAACTGGCTACAGATTCTGGAAAACCAGCAGCGCCTGACGCTGGCCCGCAACAGCCTGGCTAATGCCGAGCGGGTACTTAAACTGGTCGAGACACGCTACCGCTTTGGAGCAACCGATAGCCTTGAGGTCAGCCAGCAACGCACCCTGGTCGCTCAGTTGCGTGCCAACCTGCCCGGCCTCGAACAACAAGCTCTGCAATTGCGCAACAGCCTGGTATTGCTGCTCGGCCAAGCACCCGATGCAGAGCTGCCCACAGGCGAAGCCCTTATCGACATCGCTGTGCCGCAGGTAGGCGTCGGTTTACCGGCCGAATTGCTCAATCGCCGCCCGGACATTCGCGCCAGCGAGGCGCGCCTGGTCGCTGCCAACGCCAATGTGACTGCAGCCAGGGCGGCGCTGTTTCCCAGCATCGCCCTTACCGGCCAGCTAGGGGTGCAAAGCGCCGCGCTTGGTACGCTGCTAAGCAGTCCGACAACTGGCTGGACATTGGCCGCAGGGTTAGCCCAGTCGATTTTCGATGGTGGCGCTCTCAGGTCACAGATAGACGTTTCCCGTGCTCGCCAGGAGGAGCTCCTGGTCGACTATCGCAGAACCCTGCTCGGCGCGCTCGGCGAAACCGATACCGCACTTGGCGCGGTTCAGCAGGCAAAGTTGCGCTACCAGTATCTGGAGCTGGCTACCACCGAAGCCGAACGGGCATTCAACCTGGCGGAAATCCGCTATCGGGCCGGTTCCATCGACCTTGTTTCCTTACTGGATACGCAACGCACCTGGTATCAGAGTCAGGATACGCTCATTCAGCAACGAGCAATCCTGCTGCTTGCCAGCGTTGACCTGTTCCGCGCACTGGGCGGTGGCTGGCGCGAACCTGTGCTGGTTTATGAGGTAACCGAGGTAGGGTAAGCTGGCGTGATCAATCTCTCCGTTCAGGACCTACCATGCCCGACAGACTGCAGCTGACCACACTGCATGACCGTGAATTTGAGCAGGACCCAAACAATCTGGCACACATCCTCAGGCACCTGGTTGCGCTCGACGAGCTATGTCGCACCCTGGGTGTGTGTAAGATCAGTGAATTTGTCGACATCAGCCTGCTCGAACTGGACGATGCAGCCAGTTTGCTGGCTCGCGACACGCCAAGGGAAATCGAAGCCGATCCCGAGACCGGCATGATTTTGGCGATCGAGGATCTTGTGTGGCACCCTGCGGCCCTTGGCATGGCGAGTATCGAAGCGGCCGCGCACCATCTGGAGCGGGGCGTAAGTGGTACTGTGGCTCAAGCCGATGTGCCTGGCCTGTTGTCTGACTTGCACCTTTGTCAAAGCCTGCTTGAGCCCCTGGAGGCGCAAGGCGGACAATTTCATTTGTCAGTCAGGAACGAATAACATCTTCAATCATCAGAACTACATCTATCCCGCGCTGCGGAGTCCGGAATATGGACGTTTCTTGAAATACAACCAATACCTTTTCAAGACCGTTACAGCCTATCCTGCTCTGAATAAAACGAAGATTACCCAGGTGCTCTAATGACCGATCTGATTCGCATTGTCTATATAAGTCGCGCCACTTTCCCCATATCCAGAGCTAATGACGGAATCGAACCTACGGTCGCACGGATACTATCGACTTCGCGTGCCAACAATCGCAAGAACGGACTGGTCGGCATGCTGTACTACGGTGATGGCTGCTTTTTCCAGTGTCTGGAAGGCGAAACCTCCAAGGTGCAGGCGCTTTATAAAACCCTGCTCAAGGACCCTCGTCACAAGGATCTGAAAGTCCTCGCCAGTGAGCCTATAAAGCGTCTTTCATTCCCTGACTGGTCAATGAAATACGTACCTGTCGATGAGCACATGCTCAAGCTCCTGGAGGAGCATGGGTTCGATACCTTTGACCCTTATCGTTTTGATCATCATCTGGTCGAGCGTGTGATGCAGCTACTTCAAGGTGTACCTGACCCTACCGTCCCGGTGGTCGAAGCTCGTGCATCGGCTCCCGCACGTACGGTACTTGCCATGACAGAACCGCTGGCGGAGTCACCGGCACAGGCACCTGATAACACCGCCAAAATCAGTCTGGTTATCAGCATAATTGCGCTTGTCGTCAGCATTGGCGCGCTGCTCATTGCCGTTGGTGTGATCTGATCTTGAGGGCAGTCTCACGCATTACAGGTTGAGCCTTTTTCGATACCTTTCATCGCCTTGAAGGTCTATCCATTACCCGCGCGCCCTGCGGCCAACCACCCTTTTGGGCGATTTGGCGCGCGGGGCAAAGCACTTAAGGTGATGCGCAGGATCAGGACGCTAATCACCTTGCGCCCTGCGAAACTGGCTCGACGGAGTTCGTCCCAACACAATGCGCAATCTGTTATTGCTTTGCTGTCTGGTACTTGGCACGTCGGGGGTTCTCGCAAATGAGCAGGACAACCTTGAGGTATCGCCTGCCCTCACTCCCTCCATAACGGACAATACTCGTCAGCTGCTTCGCGTGGGTATGATCGATTTCCCCCCCTATTCCTTCCTTGATGAAACTGGTCAGCCTGCGGGAATGTTTATACCGCTTATCAACAAAATAGCCGAGAAGGCTGGCTACCAGACCGAGTACCTCGTGTTGCCCATAGCACGATTGGTCCAGAACCTGCAGGACGGGACAGTGCATATATGGCCAGGCGTTGAGGGCAAACCGGAATTGGCAGAACATACCTGGGTGAGTCGTCAACTGCTCGGCTATGTCAGCATCAACTTGTATTTCCGCGACGGCACGCCTGCTCCGGCCTGGCCAGAAGATCTGCGCCACGAAAATCTGATCATGCTCACTGGCTATGACTACTGGCCCTCGCTATTCGCCGTGATTGATAACCCAGCCAACGGCATAAGAGTGCAACGCACTCACAGCCACCGCGGTGCCATCGGCATGCTTGAGCGTAACAGAGCCCGGTTTCTGCTGAACTACGGAGCGCCCATGCAGCAGGCGCTGCGTATGCGGCCCGACCTGAAACTGAACAACAAGCCGTTGCACTGGGTTCCACTACGCATGATCGTCTCCCGTCAGTCATCCATGGGTAGCCAGAGCCTGTTGGAGAAGCTCGATCTCAGCTATCAGGAGCTCATGGAAGAGGGTGAGGACCTTTCCCTGCCCAGTATATAGACCCATAGCCCCTATGCATGGCGAGCTCTTCGAACAGTGAATGCAGCGGCGCGGCAAACCGATGTTTGCGATAGTACCGGTTATTCGTCACCTTCCCGCGATCCGGAGTAACCATGCGCCCAACTGAACACCAGATGCTCGATGTAAACGGAATCCGTCTCAGTCTTTATACGGCGGGGCCGGTTGATGGTGCTCCGGTCTGGCTACTGCATGGATTTCCCGAGTGCTGGTACTCCTGGCGCCATCAGCTCGACACACTGGCAGATGCGGGCTACCGGGTGCATGTGCCTGAAATGCGCGGCTATGGTGAATCCAGCGCCCCGGCCGACCCTGGCGCCTACGACCTGATCACCATTTGCGCGGATATTCAGGCAGCCATGAATGTATTGGGCCATCAACAGGTGGCCATGATCGGACATGACTGGGGTGCACCCATCGCATGGCATCTGGCATTACTGGAGCCCACTCGTGTCAAGGTTGTCTGTGGTATGTCAGTCCCCTTTGGCGGACGTCCCAAGAGACCGGCAATCGAAGTAATGCGTGAGCTTTACCAGGATCAGTTCCACTACATGCTGTACTTTCAAAAACTCGGACTGGCCGAGGCGGAAATGGCCGAGGATATACCGAGAACCATGCGCGTAATGATGCACGGCATGTCGAGCACCGCGGGAGGCAGTACGCTGGTCCAAGACAAACCGGCTGACAGCCGCTGGCTGGATGATCGAGTTGATGCTGGAAGCCCTCCCGCCTGGTGCCCGCCAGAGGCATTCGAGGTCTATGTGAAGACCTTCGAGCAAAGTGGCTTCCACGGCCCGGTCAGTTGGTATCGCAACTTCGAACGCAACTGGGAACGCACTGCCAGCCTTGCCGGTCAACAGATACTGCAGCCAGCGCTCTTTCTGATCGGCGATCAGGATCCGGTAGGTGAGCTGGAAGCCTATACAATCAAGAAGATGCCCTCTGTAGTACCGCTGGTAGAGCAGCATGTGCTGGCCGATTGCGGACACTGGATTCAGGCTGAAAAGCCGCAACAGGTCAACGAGCTGCTTACTGCCTTCCTGCGAGCGCATTATTGAGCAACGGACACAACTGGAGCATCCCGATGGCTTTTCCCGATCTAGCTGGCAAACGTATTTTACTGACCCAGGCCGATGTCTTCATGGGTCCGGTGCTCATGGAAACGCTTCTTCGCTGTGGTGCTGACGTCATCTCCAGCACTGCGACTTTAGAGGAGACCCACGCGGCAGACGAGCTGATTGCGCAAAGCGGGGAGTTGGATGTACTTCTTATCAATCTTGGCGTGCCCGCCCCTTCAACTCCGGCCGAACAGGCAGATGATGCCGAATGGCGGCTGATGTTCGAGCGGATGGTCGATCCACTGCAACGGTTGGTTCGCGCCGTACTGCCGGGCATGATCGAGCGCCAACAGGGCAAGATACTGCTTATGGGCAGCGCCTCGGCCCTGCGCGGCATGAAGCGGGCCTCAAGCTACAGTGCCGCGCGGGGCGCGCAGCTGGCCTACGTGCGCTCAGTCGGCGTTGAAGTCGCGAAACACAACATCCAGGTCAATGCGATTGCCCAGAACTTTGTCGACAATCCGACTTACTTTCCGCAGTCAATTCAGAGCAATCCCGCTTTTCAGGAACGTATTAAACGCGAGGTACCTCTGGGACGCCTGGTCTCGGCAGATGAGGATGCGCAGTTCGCCGCATATCTTTGCAGTGATGCCGCCAACTGTTTCGTCGGCCAGGTATTCCCGGTTTGCGGAGGCTGGGCGGACTGAAATATCGGTCACCGGTCACAGATTGTGTAACAGAGGTCCGGCGGTACAAGAAAGTTGTAATGTGATTCTGATATGGTTTTGCCAGATAAAAACCGATAAGAGAATTCACCATGCCGCCTTTTTCGTTGCGTCTGGCTTACCTGGCCTCTGCTCTGGCTCTATCCTGCCCCTCCGTTCTCCTGGCCCAGCAGAGCGGCCCGTCGCTGGCCGATGCAATCAGCGCAGCAGGTAATTATCCGGGCTATCAGAACCGCATAAGCGCAGCCGAGCTGCAGAACCTGCTCAACGCTGCATCACAATCGGATCAGGCCTTAATCAATACTGCATCTGCGATCATAAACCGCAGTCGCGAATCCGGTCTTTCGGTCTATGTGGAAACACTCGGGTTGGTCAGCACCGCCCAATCCGCCCTGCTCGAACAGATGTTGTACGACCGCTATAACGGCTTGGCCTCTACATCCAAACCACCTGCCGCCGACAGCAACACAGGCGGCCTGAGCACGGGCTGGTTGCTGGGCGGTGCGGCCGTTGTTGGCGTTGCTGCGGCAGTTGGCGGGAGTAGTGGCGGCGGTGGCGGCGGTGGCAGCAGCGCGCCGGTACAGGATCCAGTTATTGACCAGAATCCCGGCCTGCCGACTCCGCCAACCGCGCCAGTGACGCCACCCAACGAAGAGCCCGCTCCCACTCCCTCAGATCCGGACCCAGCGCCGGATTATGGACCCGAGCCCGGGCCGGAGAACCCTGCTGACAAGCTACTGCCACTGCCCTCTGAGCATACCTTTACCAATGGCTATAACCTCACCTATGGGCATGTGGCCCATGACCGCGGCTTCACTGGCGAAGGTAGCCGCATAGCGATAATCGACAGTGGTATACGTAGTACGCACATTGAATTGAACGGTCAGATCGCGGGCCACTATAACGTACTGACCAATCAGACCACCGCCCAGGCCGGCAGCGACAGCGGCGACCATGGCACTCATGTGGCCGGTATTCTGGCCGCTCGGCGCGACAATACGGGAACCGTGGGTTACGCCTATGGATCACAACTGCTGAACGTGCGCTTCACCAACGACGCCGACGAAATCACTGCCACAGACCAACAACTGGCAACGGGCTTTGCCTGGGCGCGTAACAATGGTGCCCGCTGGTTCAATAACAGCTGGGGTGTCGATACCACTGCGGCCGAGGCAGGTCGGACCACCATCCAGGCTGCATTTCCGGCACTACTTGCCGAGTGGCGCACCGGCGTGAGCGATCAACGCGTCTATGTCTGGGCAACTGGCAACGAATCAGCCAGCCAGCCGCTGGTCTTTGCTGCGCTACCCTCGCTGTATCCGGAACTGCAAAACCACTGGATCGCCGTAGCAAGCGTGGATTCGGATACCGGTGCGCTCTCCTCATTTTCCAGCGCTTGTGGCGATGCCGCACAGTGGTGCCTGGTTGCTCCAGGAACTGATATCGTCTCGAGCATCAATCTGGGCGATAACCGCTATGGCAGGTTTTCCGGCACATCGATGGCAACCCCGGCAGTAACGGGAGCCTTGGCCGTAGTCAGTCAGGCATTCCCCACACTGTCCAGCGCGCAAGTAGTACAGCGGCTTCTCTACACGGCAAACAAGGAAGGCCGTTACGCGGATACCAGCCTGTATGGGCAGGGTTTGCTTGATCTGGAGCTGGCTACCCGACCGGTGGGTGGATTGACTCTGGTTGGTACAAACGGCGCCGCTATGCCAATAGGTGATTCCGCACTGATTCTGGGCGCGCCCTTCGGTGCAACCAACCCCCTCGCCGGCTTGCAGGTGATGACTACCGACCAGTTGAACGCCGGCTTCGCCCTCGATCTCGGTCAATTTCTATTACCCCGAAATTTCCGTTATGACAGCGCCCGCGGCTTCAGCCGGCTGAGCCGCAGTCAGGTTACTGAAATCAACGGACAACAACGTCTTACCCGGTTTGCCGGGGAGGGTCGCAGTGACAGCCTGGTAATAACGTTGCGTCAGGGCAACGGCCAATCTCTTTCGGTTGGCCAGGTCGACAGCATGGATATGCTTGATGGTCGATCGTCCCGAGTGGGATTGAGCCAACTGGATGCTGGCCTGGCATCACCATTCTGGCTACAGCAGCAAGGCGAGCAGGCCCTGGCCATCCGTCAGCGTCTACCGCTGGGCAGCGCGAGTATTGAAGTCACCAGCGCTGCCAGTGCCTTCCGTCACGGGATATCCATCGGGCTGAGCGCCGCCAATAATCATTATGCAGCGACCCTCGAAGCCGGTTATTTGCGAGGCCGGGACAGCCTGTTCGGCAGTAGCGGGCGCGGTGCATTTGACCTGTCTAGCGCCAGCCAGACGCTTTACACCGGTGTGCGCGGCCAGATGCATCTTGGCGCACTGACATTCGAGCATGCAGGCTATCTGGGGCAGACGCAGATAGAGGGCTCGGGGTTGTTCGGTGACCTGGGTCCAATCGTCAGCAGCAGCTGGTTGCTCTCCGGAGCCTATACCCAGGGTATGGAAGACTGGGGGCTGGTATTACAGCAGCCTTTGCGGGTCGAGTCCGCCAGCGCAAACGTCAAGATTGCCACCGGATACAACGGCAACCTGTTCGACATGCAATCTTTCGCCCTGAATCTGGCGCCGGACGGACGTCAGATGAATCTTGAAGCGTTCTGGCGCAAGCGTCTGCCGGGAAACCGGGACATCAAGCTGTCCTGGCTAGGAATCCGGGAGCCCGGCCATCAGGCGGACGCCGCACCCATGCAGATTCTAATGGGACAATGGCAGCAACGTTTCTGAGTCTTTGGCAGGCCTCGCAAGAGGCCTGCCATTGTTCAGCCAGGCAGCCTTATTCAGCGGTCAGGTAGGATGAGCGGGTCAGACCAAGGCGCAGCGCATCGACAAAACGCGCTCGTTCGGCCGACGTAAGCTTCGCACCGGCAACCTTGTCGCGGTAGCGAGTAACCAGCTCATCGGGCTCGAAATGCACGTATCGCAGCATATCCTCAATGGTGTCGTGGGTCTCGATACCACCATGGACGACCGTGCCATCGCTGCGCAGGTACACGTTCACCGAATCGGTATCACCGAACAGGTTGTGCATGTCGCCCAGAATCTCCTGATACGCCCCCACCATGAAAATGCCCAGCAGGTAGTCTTCGCCCTCGCGTAGTTCATGGACCGGCAGACTGTTCTCGATGCTTTGCTCGTCTACGTAGTGCCGTATCTTGCCATCCGAATCACAAGTCAGGTCCTGGAGTACCGCACGGCGCATGGGCTCCTCGTTCAAGCGATTGATCGGCATGATCGGCAGCACCTGATCAATTGCCCAGGTATCAGGCAGACTCTGGAACACGGAAAAATTGCAGATGTACTTGTCAGCCATCTTGTCGTTCAGCTCATCGAGCACCTGCCTGTGCGAGCGCTGACGCGCCTTGAGTAGCGTATGCAGTCGTGAGCAAAGGGCAAAATAGCATTGCTCGGCCAGGGCCTTCTGAGACAGGTTCAGCTTGCCCTCAGCATACTGGGCCGCCACGTCACTCATGTAGTGGGTAGCACGCCAGTAGGTTTCGGTAACCATCTCGATATCATTGTGATCAAGCAGTCCGACAAGATTGCGCACCACCTGAGGCAGGCTGTCGATATCCTCGATCGGCGGTACCGTATCGTTGTGTCTTTCCACATCGGTTACCTGCACCACCAGCACGGCATGGTGGGCCGTCATTGCCCGTCCGCTTTCAGAAAAAATGTGCGGGTGAGGCAAATCCTGTTCCTCACAGAAATCCTTGAGCATGCTGACGATCGTGTGCGCGTACTCGCCAACGTCATAATTGATAGAGCTGGCGTTGCGCGAATGTGTGCCGTCGTAATCGACACCCAGACCACCACCCACATCGATGTGGTCCACCGGTAACCCGAGGGAGCGCAGCTCACCGAAGTACCGTATCGCCTCGCGGAATCCATGCTGGTAATCAGCCAGGTTGGCGATCTGAGAGCCCATATGAAAGTGCAGCAGGCGCACACCGTCCTGCAGTCCAGCACCCCGGAACTGCTCGACCACTCGCAGAAGTTGCGCAGCGGAGAGCCCGAACTTGGATTTTTCTCCACCGGTATCCGCCCACTTGCTCGAAGCCAGCGATGATAGCCGCACACGCAGACCCACCTGCGGCGTAACACCCAACCTTTCGGCCTCGTCGATGACAAGCCGAACCTCGGACTCCTTTTCGATAACGATAAACACGTTATGACCCAGCTTTTGCCCGATCAGCGCCAGGTTGATGAATTCGCGGTCCTTGTAACCGTTGCAGACAATGGTGCCACCCTTCGGCGCCAATGCCAGCACAGCCATCAATTCTGGCTTTGAACCAGCCTCCAGGCCGATAGAGACGTTCTCGGTGGCGATGATATTCTCGACCACAGCCTCCTGCTGATTAACCTTGATCGGGTAAAGCGCCGTGTAACCGCTGCCATAATCGAGCTCTGCAATACTGCGGTCGAAGGCACCGGTCAATTGGCGTACACGATCCTGAAGAATGTCCGGAAAACGCACTAATAACGGCAGGTCTAGTCCGCTGTCGCGCAGCTGGGAAACCAGCTCGTGCAAATCAATCGGACGGCCATCGGCTCCGCGGGGCATCACATCTACATGGCCCTGTTCATTGATATTGAAATAGCCGGCACCCCAATGACGGATTCCGAAAACGCTGCGGCTGTCTGCAACCGTCCAGTCTGATGCGTCTTCCTTGCGCGAACGTCGCTGTGACACCATTTATTCCACCTCCTGAATTAGGGTCTTCTAGACCCCTGAAACTCGAAAACAGGCTATAGGATAAAGCAAAACCGCCAACCCCGCCTGCCCGCAAAGCCCGATAGCAGCCTATTTACCATCTGGATGAAGGCCCTCACCCTCTGGCCGCAATACCCATCAACCGCTAATGTGCGTGTCACCTAATGGGGCCGCAGGGCCAAAAAGATCAAGGAGCATTATCATGCAGCAATATTTCAGCCTTGCTGGTCGCACAGCACTGGTGACCGGCGGCAGCCGTGGAATCGGAAAGATGATTGCGAAGGGGTTTCTGGAAGCCGGCGCCCGCGTCATCATTTGCAGCCGCAAGCTTGACGAGTGCGAGGCAACAGCCAAGGAACTGGGACAGTACGGAGAGTGCCTGGCGCTTAGCGCCGACCTCTCTTCCGAAGAAGGGGCCCGTCAGTTATACGCCGATTTACAGCCGCACTGCCAGCAACTGGATATCCTGGTCAACAATGCAGGAACCAGCTGGGGCGCACCTCTGGAAGACTTCCCAGTCAAGGGCTGGGAAAAGGTCATGCAACTGAACGTGACCTCGGTATTCAGCTGCATCCAGCAGCTACTACCCCTACTGCGCAAAGCGGGCTCGGACGCAAATCCGGCGCGCGTCATCAACATCGGCTCTGTCGCTGGCATCAGCGCCTTCGGCGAGCAGGCCTACTCCTATGGCCCAAGCAAGGCAGCGGTACATCAGCTGTCGCGCATGCTGGCCAAGGAACTGGTTGGCGAGCACATCAACGTCAACGTTATTGCGCCAGGGCGATTCCCGAGCAAGATGACTGGGCACATCCAGAACGATCCGGCGGCACTAGCAGAAGACTGCAAGTTCATTCCAATGAAACGATGGGGGCGCGAGGATGAGATGGCCGCACTGGCTATCATGCTGGCCAGCACTGCAGGCGCCTACATGACCGGCAATATCATTCCAATTGATGGCGGCTTTACGCTTTAGAGCGCAATTGGCAGCGGCACTCACGGTGCCGCTGCCATCCGGCCCTATTCCGTACTGAAAACCGCTACGTTCTTGCCTTTCGCCTTCGCCCGGTAGAGCGCCTTGTCAGCGCACTCAAGCACATCGTCAGGGGTTGCACCGTCTTCAGGCCAGAAGGCACCACCGATACTGCAAAACACCCGAGCCTCACCCGCCTCCAGCATGACTGGCAGACTGACCGCCTTGAGGATACGCTCGGCGAGCTGGCGAGCAATACGCTGGATTTCGCCCGCACCAGGGGCCAGCAGTATGACAAATTCGTCGCCGCCCAGGCGCACCAGCAGATCGCCCTCCCTCACCTTGGACTGCAGTCGTTCGGCTACCACCACCAACAACTCATCACCTGCCGCATGCCCCATCTCGTCATTGACCTTCTTGAAGCCATCCAGATCGAGAAATAGCAGGGCCAAGGGAAGGGAACCGTCGTGGCGATGCAGAAAACGCTCGAATGCCGCGCGATTAGCCAGGCCAGTGAGGCTATCGGTAAGTGCCAGCTCGGACATCTCATCGAGCCGACTTTCCTGGTGTCCCAATGCATCCACCAGGTGCCGGATCGAAGCGCCGAGCGTCTCGATTTCGCGCACTCCTTTGATAACCGGAATCTGAGCGTACTGTCCTGCACTAAGCCGGTCGGCAGCCTTGGCAATGCGTTTGAGCGGGGCTGTCAGATAACTACTCAGCAACCAGCCCGCGATAGCAAAGACCAATGCCAGTAACGAGCCCGCGATAAATATGAAAGCCTGCGCATCATCGGCTGGTTGATCGGCAATAGCCAAAGGCTGACGCGCTACCACTACCCACCCCAGGCCAGCATAATCTTCGTGGCCATCGGCAAAAGCCATAGCCGTGAGGTACTTAGCCTCCCCTGGCCACTCGACGACTCGCCACAGACCCGCCGGCTCCCGGCCCGAGACGGGCAAAAAACCCTCAACTTGTTGGCCGATCCATCCCTTGGGGCCAAGCAAGACAGAACCGTCAGCTGCCAGGACGAAAAACTCGGCTCCCCGTCGCTGTTGAGTGGCTCGCAGCAGTGATCGGCTGATCTCCCCGGCCCAGGACCAGGAAAGATGGGCAGCGAGCACGCCCAACAATTGATCGTCAGCATCACGAATGGGCCAACTGATATCGACAAACTTCATAGTCTCGCCAGAGGGGTTGGGCAGCAGACTCTGGAGCAGAAGCGCCTCGTGCACATCGCCAATAAAAAGCCCATTCAGGGCCTCACGGTAGACTGGACGGTGGGAGATATTGACGCCCTCGAGGACCCGATTGCTTCCGACCGAGACTGTTCCCTCGGGATCCAGCAGGCCTATCCAGGCCAACGCCGGCATCTTGGTGCCGAGCTGGTCGAGCAAGCGCATTTGCTCCTCACGCGATCTCGGCTCGCGAAGTGCATCAAGCTGAGCAAATACCTCAAGAATGGCAGCGCGCGTTGCCATATCACGGTCCAGCCGGTCACCCATCTGATAGGCCAGCTCCACCAGCTCGCGGCCCGACTCCTCGCGCAGCCGCTGGGACAGGTCAGCATTGATGAAGGAGCCAAGCAGCCAGCTCAGCAGGGCCACGATCAACGCGATAAGAGCGGCGAGACGTGTCCGAAGGCTAGTACTGAGGCCCATTAGGGAATCCTCGGTTTGGTCATATTTTCAGAATCATACCTGTGCAACTGGGTTCAATACGATAGTGAGCACCCAATTCGCGTATTCCGGACCGCTCCCAGAGAACTGCTGCAGCCCTTGGACAATGCTGCTATGCACACTAATATGACGAATCTATTTAACAGCTATAAATATTATATGAGCAAGGATTCTGCCCTGTACGCACCTTTAACAGCGGGTTGAGATAATTTTTCATATATGTTTATCATGTATAAAGTATTTACACGTAAATATTGGACACCCATGACGCAGACACCCGTAACACTTAGAAAACCAGAGGCCACAGACGGTCTCGCCCTGAATGAATTGGTGGCGCGCTGTAAGCCTTTGGACACCAATTCGGTTTACTGCAACCTTTTGCAGTGCAGTGATTTTCGCGATACCGCCATCGCTGCCCTCACCGACGAGGGAGATCTGGTTGGATTCATTTCCGGCTACCGGCCACCCAACCGGTCCAATACGCTTTTTGTCTGGCAAGTAGCAGTAGATAGCCGGATGCGCGGTCAAGGCTTGGCGCTGAAAATGCTGATGACGCTGGTCAAACGCGTTGCAGTAGAAGGCGTTGACCACATCGAAACTACGATTTCACCCGGTAACGAAGGTTCCGAAGCGCTGTTCAAGAAAGCCTTCCGTGAGCTCGGCGCCGAGTATGCAACCAGCGTTCTTTTTTCCAGCGCAGAACACTTCAGCGGTAAGCATGACGACGAAGTGCTCTATCGCGCAGGACCTTTTGCAATCAAGACTGCCTAAGAAATTGAAATCAGGAGATACCATGAACACCTTCGAACAATTCGAAAAACATGAATCCGGCATCCGTAGCTACTGCCGTTCCTTCCCCGTCCTGTTCAAACAGGCACGCGGCGCAGAACTGATCACCAGCGAAGGCAAGCACTATATCGACTTCCTCGCCGGCGCCGGAACGCTGAACTACGGTCATAATCACCCGGTCCTGAAAAAGGCCCTGATCGACTACATTGCCGAAGACGGCATCACTCACGGCCTGGACATGTATTCCGGCGCCAAGGAAACCTTCCTTGAAGCGTTCCATCGGATCATCCTTGAGCCGCGCGGTTTTGGTGATTACGTTACCCAATTCAGTGGCCCTACCGGAACCAACTCGGTTGAAGCAGCCCTTAAGCTGGCCCGCAAGGTGACTGGCCGCAATAACGTCATCAGTTTTACCAACGGCTTCCACGGCGTTACCGTCGGTGCTCTGGCTGTAACAGGCAACCAACACCACCGCGGTGCCGCAGGCGTCCCGCTGACCGACGTCAGCCGCATGCCCTATGCCAACTACTTCGGTGAAGGCGTTAATACCATCTCCATGATGGACAAACTGCTTAGCGACCCCAGCAGCGGAATAGACAAGCCAGCTGCAGTTATCGTTGAAGTGGTTCAGGGCGAAGGCGGGCTTAACACCGCATCCGCAGAATGGATGCGCAAACTGCAAAAGCTTTGCAGAAAGCACGAGATGTTGTTGATCGCTGATGACATCCAGGCAGGCTGTGGCCGTACCGGCACGTTCTTCAGCTTTGAGGGCATGGGTATTCAGCCTGACATCATCACTTTGTCCAAGTCGCTGAGCGGTTACGGTCTTCCCTTTGCGGTGGTCGTAATGCGTCGCGAGCTGGACCAGTGGGAACCGGGCGAGCACAACGGTACTTTTAGAGGCAATAACCTGGCCTTTGTAACTGCTGCTGCAGCCATGGAACACTTCTGGACCACTGATGAATTCGCCAAGAGCGTCCAGGCCAAAGGCAAGATGGTCAAGGACCGCATGCAGAAGATCGTTCGCAAGCATGGCCCTGATTCATTGTTCGTCAAGGGCCGCGGCATGATGGTCGGTATCAGCTGCCCCAACGGCGAGATAGCCTCAGCTATCTGCCGCGAAGCCTTCCAGCACGGCCTGGTCATTGAAACCAGCGGTAATCACAGCCAGGTCGTCAAATGCCTTGCACCGCTGGTTATTACCGAAGAACAGATTGACAAGGCCATGACGATTCTCGACGCAGCGTTCGCGAAAGTCATGAATGAGGAAATCGCCGAACAGGCGTCTTGAGGAGAACATAATATGATCGTACGTACACTGAAGGACTGCGAAGCCTCGGATCGCCGGGTCAAGTCGGATAACTGGGAAAGTACCCGTATGTTGTTGAAGGACGACAACATGGGCTTTTCCTTCCACATCACCACCATTTATGCCGGTACCACAACGCACATCTGGTACAAGAATCATCTGGAGTCGGTTTACTGCATGAGCGGTGACGGCGAGATCGAGACCATTTCTGATGGCAAGGTCTACAAAATCGAGCCGGGCGTGCTATATATTCTTGACAAGAACGATGAGCACTGGCTTCGTGGCGGCAAGACCGACATGAAAATGGCATGCGTATTCAATCCGCCATTGAGCGGCAAGGAAGTGCATGACAAGGACGGCGTCTATCCGGTTGACGATAGCGTTTCTGGCTGATTGCCAGCTTCCAGCGGGGGCGCATGTAGTAGGCGTCTGCCAAGAGCGCATTATATGCCCCTGCTGGCAGTGACGGCTGAAGCCGTTGGTAAGAAGTCACCCGCACCCTTCCAGGGATGCGAGCAACATTCACCAACGCAAAATGAGAATTATGCATACAGTAGAAAAAATCGGCGGCACCTCGATGAGTCGCTTCGACGAAGTACTAGACTCCCTTTTCATCGGTGACCGTAAAAAAAGCGAGCTGTACAACCGTGTTTTCGTCGTTTCCGCCTACGGCGGCATGACGAACCTGCTGCTGGAACACAAAAAGTCCGGTGAGCCCGGCGTGTACGAGCGATTCGCCGACGCCCAGAATGAAGATGCCTGGCTGGATGCGCTTGATGCAGTACTGGTCAGCATGCAAGCCAAGAACGCTGAACTCTTCAGCGGTGAATATGAGCGTCAGGCAGCAGATCGCTTCATAGAAGGCCGCATAGGCGACGTGCGAGATTGCATGCTCAGCCTGCAGCAGCTGTGCACCTACGGTCACTTTCAGCTTACAGAACACCTGATGAAAGTACGCGAAATGCTGGCTTCACTGGGTGAGGCTCACAGTGCTTTCAATACCGTACTGGCCTTGAAGAAGTACGGCGTCAATGCACGCCTGGTCGACCTCACAGGTTGGAATCAGGCTGAACCGAAGCCGTTTCTGGAAATGATCAAGGACAGTTTCGCCGGGATCGACCTTAGCAAGGAGCTGGTGGTTGCCACAGGCTACACACATTGCAGCGAAGGTCAGATGAATACCTTTGACCGCGGGTACAGTGAGATCACTTTCGCTCAGATTGCTGCCACTACCAGCGCGCGCGAAGCCGTGATTCACAAGGAATACCATCTTTCCAGCGCCGATCCGAACCTGGTAGGCCTGGATAACGTGGTCACCATTGGTCGTACCAACTACGATGTGGCCGACCAGTTATCCAATCTGGGTATGGAAGCAATACACCCCAAGGCTGCACGCACATTACGTCGCGCGGGCATTCAGCTCCGCATCAAGAATGCGTTCGAACCCGACCACGCAGGTACTCTGATCAGTCAGGACTACTGCAGCGAGAAGCCCTGCGTAGAGATTATTGCCGGTCGCAAGGACGTTTTTGGCCTGGAGGTCTTTGACCAGGAGATGCTCGGTGACGTGGCCTACGATATCGAGATAACCAAGTTGCTCAAGCAGCTCAAGCTGTATGTAGTCAACAAGGACTCCGACGCCAACAGCATTACCTATTACGCCTCCGGCTCACGGAAGATGATCAACAGAGCGGCACGCCTGATCGAGGAAAAGTACCCCATGGCGGAAGTGCACGTGCACAATATCGCCATCGTCTCGGCCATCGGCTCCGATCTGAAGGTCAAGGGTATTCTGGCCAAGACAGTCGCCGCACTGGCAGGCGCTGACATCAGCATCCAAGCCATTCACCAGTCGATCCGTCAGGTGGAAATGCAGTGCATCATCAACGAAGATGATTACGATGCTGCAGTGGCTGCACTTCACCGGGCGCTAATTGAGCCCGAAAATCACGGTGATGTAATAGCTGTCGCATGAAATGTCGCGTGAAATGTCGCGTGACATAGCCACCTGAAACACAATGGCGGCAAAACAGAAAAAAGCTGCAAGTACATGCTTGCAGCTTTTTTTATGGCTGATTGCTAGCCCCTGTCAGGCCAGGCCCCTAGAATGGCCCATAACGACACAAAGAACGGGAATTCCATTTTGATCGAAGCTGTCTGGATCGCCTTTGCTTTCATCCTCGGCCTGATCATGCGTCAGGTTGGACTGCCACCACTGATTGGTTACCTTGCAGCGGGTTTTTCGCTGGCAGCCTTCGGTGATTTCTTTGGCGTCGGTCCGCAGGACAGCTACATTCTGGCGCACATTGCTCATCTTGGCGTTCTACTGCTGCTCTTTACCGTCGGCTTGAAGCTCAAGCTCAAGAATCTGGTGCGCCCAGAGGTGATCGGCGGCAGCCTGATCCACTTTGTGCTTTCAACTGTGATTTTCCTGCCTGGCATCCTGGTGCTGCTGGACATCACTATGCGCGAATCGATACTGCTGGCAGTAGCCCTGTCCTTTTCCAGTACCGTGCTGGCAGCCAAGGTACTTGAGAGCAAGCGTGAGCTCCGTGCCTTTCACGGCCGCGTAGCCATCGGCGTGCTGATCATGCAGGACCTAATCGCCCTGCTGGTCATCAGCATTGCCAGCGGCACCACTCCCTCGGCATGGGCATTGCTGGTATTCGCAATACCGCTGCTCAAACCCATGCTATATCGTCTGCTGGATATGTGTGGCCACGAGGAGCTACTGGTATTGCTGGGTCTGTTCCTCGCGCTGGTAATCGGTGGCGTAGGTTTCGAATCAGTTGGATTAAGTTCCGAACTGGGCGCGCTGGCATTCGGAGCGATGTTAGCCAACCACAAGCGAGCTGGTGAGTTGTCACAATCGCTGTGGAGTCTGAAAGAGGTCTTTCTGGTCGGTTTCTTTCTGCAGATCGGTATTGGTGGATTGCCTGACGCCGACGCGATCGTCTTTGCCCTGGTCATGGCGGTGGTGCTTCCCCTCAAGGGTGTACTGTTCTTCTTTCTTTTCCTGCTGTTCAAACTGCGCGCGCGCAGCGCCTTTCTCAGTAGTGCGAGCCTGACCAACTATAGCGAGTTCGGCCTGATCGTCGCCAGTGTGGTTTTGCCGGAGTGGCTGATTCCCCTAGCCATCACTGTATCGCTCTCCTTTATCTTTTCTGCCCCCATCAATCGCTTTGCTCATCCCCTCTATGAACGCCTGGCCAGTCGTCTGATCCCCTTTGAAAGGGATATTCGTCATCCAGACGAACAGCCACTGTCGCTGGGCGATGCGGAGATACTGGTAATGGGTCAAGGCCGCACGGGGCGCGCCGCATACGATAGTCTCACTGCTAAGGGCTACCGGGTAGTGGGTCTGGATTCCGACCCGGTAGCAATCGAGGCAAGCATTGTGGCAGGACGGCGAGCGCTATTTGCCGACGCAGAAGACCAGGTGTTCTGGCAAAGCCTGCAGATGCCTCAAGTGCACTCTGTGGTGTTGGCCATGAACGATGCTGAAGCCAAGACAATCGCAGTTCAAAAGCTGCGCAGCCGAGGGTTTCAGGGCCTGATCGTTTCACACGCCATGTACGAAGACATCGCCGAGCGCATTCTGGATGCCGGCGCAGATCTGGCTTATCTAACCATGAGTGAGGCAGGCAATGGCCTTGCAGAGCAGGTGAATCGAGCGATCATCAGCCGTCAACCCAAGCCGGAAGGCCAAAACGGCTAGTTATCCGAAAGAAGAAATGCGCTCACTTGCTGTGCAGCTGCAAGTGAGTGCTCCTGCATGAAACAGTGTCCGCCGGGCGTCGGGCGTGCAGTTACCCGCGCGTTGTTAGCAGCCAGTTTGCGCGCCGACTGGATGACGAACGGGTAGGTTTTTTCACCGTAAATCAACAGGGTTTCAGTGCGTATGCGCTTCAGGGCGGGCCAGAGGCGGTCGGGCATGCTCTCGAACACATCGGCCTCGCGGGTGGGCCTGCATTTCAATTCGACACCGAGCTCGGCATGATCCTTTAATGCATGATCGATATGGGCGCGGAACGCGGCGTCCTCCCAACCTCTGAAGATGCCACGACCATGCAAGGCAGCATAAGCTGCCTCTCGATCAGGCCAATGGTGGCGACGGGCACGGGCACCATCAGCCATCGGATTACGGCGAATTCCAAGCAGACTCAGGCTGACACGCAACCCAATCAGCTTCAGCGGAAACAGGACCGGATCAAGCAACACCGCGCGCCGGAAAACATCTGGATGAGCCGACAGCATCAAGCTGGTCAGAACCCCGCCGAAGCTGTGCCCACAAGCATATACGGGTACCTCTCCAAACAGGTCGCGCCCAACGGTAAAAGCTTCAAGAGCCAACTCAGCGTTGCGGTTCCAGCCCACAAATGAGCCGCCGTGATCACTTTCGCCATGACCCTGGAGATCACAGAGCCAGAGATCAAAATCCTGTGCCAGTAATGCCAGCATCGGTTCGTAGGTGCGCGTGCAAAAGCCGTTACCGTGCAAAAAATGCAGCAGGGGTTTGCCGCTGGGCGCCGTATGCCAGCCGCGCAGGGTAAAACCAGCGTGGGTATCGTGACTCCAGGGTAACAATTGCATGGGGGCGGCTCTTGTGATTAAAGCGTCATTCTAGAGACCTGAAACGTATCTGTCAGCGGCTTATACGGCCGATCGGATCCTCCCGGGGGCTCCTCCAGTCAGTAGCCCGTTGCTGTTATAACTACTACTTCAACCAATCCAGCGTTAGTAGCAGCCGACGCTCACCCTCCGCTACAGCCGGAGAACGATGGATCAGTCCCCGCCCTACATTGCCCTGCCAGCGCTCACCCTTGAGCAAGGCTACATCGCCGACCCCAAGGATCTGGCTGCTGACCCCGCGGGAGTAGCGATCAATCCCCGGACCACCCAGATACTCGCGCGGCAGCTGGCCCTCCTCCAACCATTCCGAACCGGGTCCGGCATAACTGCTGACCAATCTGACCGGAACGTGATCGACATGCCAGCGCGGACACATGTCCTGATCAAGCAAACGCAAGCGCAGACCTATCAATTGCGCATCGACCAGACTCGCAAAGGCGTCGATCAGATACGCCACATCAGCGATGAATTCGGTGTAGCCCTCGAGCTGGCTCATGGCTCCTGCCAGACGTGGAATAACCACCGGGGTGTCATCCTGACGATCTTTTCTAACCTCCAGGGTATGGGCTTCAGCCAGCTGTCCACTGTGCTGCAGCAAGGCACTGACAAAAGCTTGCACTGGAGGCGCAAGGGGGCGCTGCCAGACCGCCAGATTGACCTCATCGCGAAGGATCTCCAGCAGACTCTCAATCCGGTCGGCCTGGAACCACGTCGGGACTCCAGGATCATGGGCGAACCGCATCAGGCAGCCTGCTCTTCAGACCAGGGTCCGAAGGGGTCGGCCAGCTGGAGCCAGACCTCTTGGCCAAGCGCCATTTCCTGCTCAGTCAGCAGGCAGCTATCAAGCTCCTTGGTCAAACGGTCAAAATCGATATGCTGACCGATAAATACCAGTTCCTGTCTGCAGTCACCCACACGGGCATCCCACTTAGCCATAATGACCTGAACTTCCTGATCATCCTTGGGCCAGTGCTCCCGGGACACCGAGCGCCACCAGCGGCCAGCATAGCTGTAGCGCATAAGCCCACCTGCCTGCGACCAGCTGCCCGCCTCGGACGGTCTGCTGGCCAACCAGAAGTAGCCCTTTGAACGCAGCAGCCTGCCGTTGTCCCAGGTGCGTGCAAGGAAGGCATGAAAGCGCTCGGGATGAAAGGGCTTGCGCGCCGCGTACGTACCGGAAGCAATACCGTACTCTTCAGTTTCCGACACGTGCTCACCACGCATTACCTTGAGCCAGCCCGGCGCCATGGATGCGCGCTCAAAACTGAAACGACCGGTGTTCAATACCTTGTCCAAAGGCACGCCACCCATCACCATCGGTACCATCTCAGCTTCACTGTTCAATCCACGCAGAACAGCCTGTAGCTCTTCACGTGCTGAGGACGAAATCAGATCAACCTTGCTGATCAGAATGACGTCGGCAAATTCGACTTGTTCAATCAAAAGGTCGGTAATCGAACGCTCATCCTCTTCGCCCAGAGTCTCACCGCGGCTAGCCAGACTCTCAGCCGCCTGAAAGTCACTGAGAAAATTGACCCCGTCGACCACCGTTATCATGGTGTCGAGACGTGCCAGGTCAGAGAGGCTGCGGCCCGTCTCATCTCGAAAAGTAAAGGTTTCTGCCACAGGCAACGGCTCGGATATGCCAGTGGATTCAATCAACAGGTAATCAAAGCGACCCTCTGCGGCGAGCCTCGCTACCTCCTCTAGCAAATCCTCACGCAAGGTACAGCAGATACAGCCATTACTCATTTCTATCAGCTTTTCCTGCGCACGATTCAGCGTAACGTCACGCTGTACTTCGCTGGCATCGATATTGATCTCGCTCATATCGTTGACGATAACCGCCACTCGCAAGTTCTCCCGATTTCGCAGGATCTGGTTGAGCAGAGTGCTCTTGCCAGCACCAAGAAATCCCGACAATACGCTCACGGGCAATAGCAAATCATTGTGTTGCATCATGCGCTCTCCAAATAACAATCAGCCTTTAAAACTGTTATAACATAACACTAAAGACATGAAAGATTGAAGCCGTTTTCAGGTAAAAAATCAGCGGGAGCCTCTACGCAGGCGTCTTCAACTGCTAGTATGTGTTTACTACAAAAACAACTGCCACGGCCTCACATGAATCCCGACCTCGGTTTGACGTACCAATTGCAAGCACTCGCCTCCAATCAACCTGTGGAGTTTCTGCAGATACGCTTCAGCGAAATCGATTTTGTGAGTCACGATCTCTGCACGACCCTGTTTGATGTCCCCTGGGGAGATGACGGGGAAATCCACGCGCTGTCCCTGGATTTTGGTCAGGATATTCTTCTGGAGCTTCTAGGCCGTTTGAGTCCGCAAGACCAGCAATCCTTTCTTCTCGAAGTAAACGGGCAATTACCGCCATTCCACGCAAGTCTTCCCGAACCAGTGCTGGTTGAGCGGGTATGGTGTGAGCTGGGAGAAGAGCAGGAGGTGGAAGGGGAAAACTTCATCCCCTTCGTCATTCAGAGCCTGGAATAGTCAACGCAATATGTAATCAACACTGGTAACCACCCGCACCCGTTTGATTTCGGGTGTAAATGGATCCACATCCTCGATCGAGAAGTAGCCCTGTGATGCGCGCCGGATGCTGCCAACACTGGCCTCAGCATCGTGCGCAAACTGATCTGCAGCGGCCCGCGCGTCGCGAGTAGCATCGGCGATCATTTCTGGCTTTATTGACTCCAGGCCGGTAAAGACGAAGCTCGGCTGAAACTCATAGCTCTGGGTCAAAGCAACGCCCGACTTGACCAGTTCGCCAACTGACTGCATCGCCGACTTGACCCCCTCAACATCCTGAGTGCGCACTAACACCGTCGCCTCCGCCCTGTAACGGTCCGCTGGAAGCGTCGAGCCGTAAACATTGGCATGCTGGTCGGTAATCTTGGGCATGGATAGCTGGATTTCGTCCTCCGCGAACCCCTTGAGAAGCAGAAATGATCTGATCAGACTCTGTTGCGACTCGATGTCATTCTGTAACTGGTCCAGACCATTACCGAGGACCGAAAAATTGATCGGCCACAGCGCCAGGTCCGCCTCGACAGTCCGCTCTGCAAGGCCCTTTACGCTAACCACGCGGTCGGCATCGCGAAACTGCAGCATGCCACTTTTGATATTAATTGCCATGAATGCCAAGGCCAGGGCGATGAACGCACCTGCCAACATCTGCCATACCGCACCGGACCTTCCTGTCATTGTTTGAACTCCCGTGATGAATGCAGTGCCACACTATTTGGAATGTATACGCCTCAGCCCCATTGTCAGCAACCGCTTACTCATCCTTGCGCAGGTCTACAGGTATATCCGGATTGGGTATTGGCCCTGGCCGTTTGCCCTGCCCCGCTCGATATTGACGCAATTGGAATACATAGGCGAGGACCTGTGCCACAGCAAGATAAAGCCCGGCGGGAATCTGCTGATCCAGTTCCGTGCTGTAGAATACTGCCCTGGCCAACGGTGGTGACTCCAGCACAACTACATTGTGCTCGGTGGCAACCTCGCGAATACGCTGGGCGACGAAATCGGCGCCCTTGGCTACCAGCACGGGCGCACCAGAGTTCAGTGGATCGTATTTCAAAGCTACGGCAAAGTGGGTCGGGTTAGTAATCACCACGTCGGCCTGGGGTACCTCACCCATCATCCGTCGCTCGGCCATTTCGCGCTGCAACTGGCGAATACGCCCTTTAACCTCTGGTTTGCCCTCGGAATCCTTGAACTCGTCGCGGATTTCCTGCTTGGTCATTTTCAGCTTCTGTTTGTTGTCCCATATTTGAAACGGGATATCCACTGCGGCGATCAGAATCAATGAGCAGGCCAGGAAAATCAGGGCCGTGCCCAGAATCCAGAGACTGTGCCCGATGGCATCGGGCACGGATTCGCTGTCGAGTTCAAGCATTTCGTTCTGAAAAAAGGCAAGTACTCCCAGGGCCATCGCCAGTACCACCAGAAATTTGGCAAGGGCCTTGAGCAGCTCTACCAGCGCCTGGAGCGAGAACATGCGTTTGAGGCCGGCCAGGGGATCCATCCTGCTGAATTTGGGTGCCAGGGATTTGCCACTGAATAACCAGCCACCAAGCATGATCGGGCCCACAATGGAAGCAACAAACAGGACGAAAAATATGGGCCCGAGGATCATCAAGCCTATGTTTACAGACTCGAGCAGGTGTATTCCCATACTGTCAGTACCAAACAGCTCTTCGCGCTCCATGGCAAAGTTGTAGGACATCAGGTCGAGCAGCAATCGGAACATGGCAGGACCAAAGGTGAGCAGACCGACTGCCGAGCACATCACTACCACAAGAGTATTCAATTCCTTGGAACGGGCAATCTGGCCCTTGTCACGGGATTCCTTGAGGCGTTTCTCCGTGGGGTCCTCGGTTTTTTCCTGACCGCTGTCCGGCTGCTCAGACATCAGCTCGCCCTCACCAGTTCACGCAACCAGATAAGCGTGTCGGAAACCACGACCTGGTACTGTTCACCCACACTGCCGATCAGCACCCAGAGTATGAAGATGCCGAATACCAGGGTAAGCGGGAAGCCAATCGAGAAAATGTTCAACTGCGGGGCTGCACGCATCATGACGCCAAAAGACAGGTTGACGATCAGTAACGCAGTAATCGCCGGCAGACCAATCAGCAAAGCCGCGGCAAGCACCCAGGAAAACCTCAGTACCACCGCTTGAAAGTCCGACACTCTGAAAAATTCGCCTATCGGGAGGGTGGTAAAGCTTTCGACCAATACCTCGATAACAATCAGGTGGCCATTGACCGCCAGAAACAACAGCGTGGTCAGCATAGTGAATACCTGAGCAACTACCGCTACCGAGATACCCATTGCCGGATCGTTCATCGAAGCAAAACCCAGACCCATTTGCATAGCAACAATCTGACCTGCAAGCACATGGACCTGGAACAGCAGCTGCAAAACAAATCCCATGGTGACACCGATCAGTATCTGCTCGGCAATAATCGCCCAGGTGCCCAGACTTAATGGATCCAGGGATGGCGGAGAAGGAATATGTGGCGCGACAAGGAAGGTCAACGCCACTGCGAGAAACAGGCGAATACGCGCAGGGACCAGCTGCGTCCCGATCACCGGCATGGTCATCATGACACTGGCAATACGGAAGAAAACCCACATGTAGCTGGATACCCAACGGCTGATATCGGCACCGGAGAGCTCCAGCATCAGCCGATCAGACCCGGTATGCTGCGATACAGGCTATCGGTGTACTCGATAAGTTGGGTAACAATCCAGGGACCCAGAAAAATCAGAGTTATGAAGGTGAGTAGCAAGCGGGGCAGAAAGCTCAACGTTTGCTCGTTGATCTGGGTCGCAGCCTGAAACATCGCCACGACCAAGCCAACCAGCAAGCTCGGCACGACGATAATCGCTACCAGTACAGTGGTAAGCCAGAGTGCCTGGCGAAACAGCTCTACAGCTACTTCGGGGGTCATGGTCCGGCTCCTATGTCACGGCAAAGCTGGCGGCAAGGGTACCAATGATCAGGGCCCAACCATCTACCAGCACGAACAGCATGATCTTGAACGGCAGAGAGATAATCAGCGGCGACAGCATCATCATACCCATAGCCATCAAGACACTGGCCACCACCAGATCGATCACCAGAAACGGAATGAAGATCATGAAGCCTATCTGAAATGCTGTTTTCAACTCTGAGGTGACAAAAGCTGGCACCAGAATATGAAAGGGCACTTCCTGGGGGCTGGTGATGTCATCGCGGCGGGCCAGGCGCACAAAAAGCTCAAGGTCGGTTTCCCGCGTCTGCGCCAGCATAAACCCTCTCAAGGGGATGCTGGCCCGCTCAAGGGCCTGCTGTGGTGAAAGTTCTTCATTCAGGTAGGGCTGCAGAGCGGTCTCATTCATCCGCTCGAATACCGGGGCCATGATGAAGATCGACAAGAATATCGCCAGACCGATCATGATCTGGCTGGACGGCGTCTGCTGCAAGCCTAGTGCCTGTCGCAGAATCGCAAAAACGATGATGATCCGGGTGAAACTGGTCATCATCATCACGAAAGCCGGTATGAAGGTCAGCGCAGACATAAGCAACAGAATCTGCAGGCTGACCCCGTAGGTCTGCCCGCCGTCTTCGTCGGTTGTCAGCGTAATGGCATCCATGCTCAGGAGATCGCCCGCGTCCTGCGCAAATACTGTCGGTGTCACAAAGGTCAATAACAGCAACATCCAGCGAATCATGGCTGTGGCTCCCGCTTGAGCAATGTCCGCAGGGTTTTGGCAAATTCACTGTTCATACCCGACCTATCCGGAACCTCTGCCACCGGCTCATCAAAAGCATGGAGCGTGGTTATCCGCCCTGGAGAGGCACCCAGCAGTAGTTGCTTTCCTGCAACGTCAACCAGAATCAATCGATCACGCGGTCCGAGCGCCAGGCTGCTGATCAGCTTGATCTGCTGCCCTCCATGTGGGGCTAGCGGACCAACGCGGCGCATCAGGTAGCCAATCAGGAATATCAGACCGACGACCAATACCAAACCCAGCGCCAGCTGACCCAGCTGCCCCATAATATTGATCTGGCTCCCCTCTCCAGCCTGCTGCGCATAGGCCGCAGGTGAAGACAGCAGCATCAGTGCACCGCCACTGCAAATACATGCGGCACGCATCAGCGGAGCTTCTTGATTCGTTCAGAAGGACTGATTACATCGGTCAAACGAATACCAAACTTCTCGTTCACCACTACCACTTCACCATGGGCAATGAGAGTGCCGTTTACCTTCACATCAAGCGGCTCGCCGGCCAGTCTGTCCAACTCGACAACGGAGCCCTGGTTAAGCTGCAACAGGTTGCGAATGGTAATATCGGTGTTGCCCACTTCCATTGAAATGGTCACTGGAATATCCAGAATGACATCCAGATTGGGCGTATCGCCGCCAGTCTCGAAGTTATCACCAGGCTGGATAGTTGGCGCGTTGAACTCCTCCATGGCCATGCGTGGCGATTTTTCGCTCTCCGCGAGCATGGCATCAATATCGTCCTGACTGGCGTCGCCCGACTCATCCAGTGCCGCAGCCCATTCATCCGCCAGAGCTTGCTCTTCGGGGGTTACGTCGCCGGAATCTTTGTCATCGGCCATCTTGTTATTCCTCAATGCTGATTATTGGCGTGATTTTATCAATTTCTATGGTGCGTCTTACGGTCGGGCTCAACGCGGCCTGTTTACTGGCCCCAGTATCTGCAGTGCCAGATTGCCCTTGACCGAACCCAACTTGGCCTTGAACGTGGGAACGCCATTGGCGCATAGAACCATATGCTCGGGCAGTTCGACCGGAATCACGTCCCCGGCCTGCATGCTCAGCAGGTCCTTGAGTTTCAGTTGACGCCGCACAACGGTCGCACTCAGCGGCACGCGGGCAGCGGTAATTTCTTCGCGCAGCGCGCGTATCCAACGCTCGTCATGATCGTCCACATCCGACTGCACACCCGAGTCGAGAACCTCGCGAAGTGGCTCGATCATCGAATAAGGGAAGGTGATATGCATATCACCACCGCCGCCGTCGAGTTCTACGTGGAAGGTCGAGACGACCACTACTTCGCTTGGACTGACGATGTTGGCCAGGGCCGGATTGACCTCCGAGTTAACATATTCGAAGTTCACATCCTGAACTGCCTGCCAGGCTTCCTTGAGATCGAGGAAAGTCTGATCCAGCACCATGCGCACCACGCGCAGTTCGGTCGGGGTAAACTCCCGGCCCTCAATCTTGGCGTGCCGGCCGTCACCACCAAAGAAGTTGTCCACCAGTTTGAAGACCAGCTTGGCATCCAGGATGAACAGGGCGGTACCGCGCAGCGGTTTCATTTTGACCAGGTTGAGACTGGTCGGCACGTAGAGCGAGTGTATGTATTCGCCAAACTTCATGACCTGCACGCCTCCGACCGCAACATCGGCGGAGCGACGCAGCAGGTTGAACATGCTGATACGCGTATAGCGGGCAAATCGCTCGTTGATCATTTCCAGGGTCGGCATACGCCCGCGGACGATGCGGTCCTGGCTGGTGAGATCGTAACTTTTGATCGAGCCGGGATCTGAATCGATCTCTGTATCGACTGCCCCATCGTCGACGCCGTGCAAAAGCGCGTCGATTTCGTCCTGTGACAGCAGATCCTGTACGGCCATCGGTAATTCCTATTGCAAGACTATGTTGGTGAACAGCAGGGCTTCGATTACCGGATTACCCAACTCTTTCTCGAGGGTCGACTTTACTGCCAGCGTTGCTCTTTCACGCAGGGCCTCTTTGCCCTCGGGTGTAAAGAGCGACGAAAATTCTTCACTGCTGAATTGCAACACCAGTTCGTTGCGTATCAGTGGCATATGCTGGGCAAGCGCTGCCATCAACTCGGGGTCGCGCCCCATCAGAACCACGTTAACCTGCATGTAGCGTCGACGACCTTCGTGGGTATAGTTCACGACGAAGGCGGGTTCCATCGGCTGGTACAGGGCTGACTGCTGCACAGGTACAGCATCTGCCGCAGCCTCTTCCGGCTCTTCTTCCCCTCCCATGAGAAAGAAAGCTGCACCCCCTGCGGACAGCAAAACCGCCAGAAAAGCGACGCCTATCAGAATAAACAATTTCTTCTTGCTTTTAACCGGGGTGGCTTCGCCATCAGCGGCTGCCTGTTTAACCTGTTCCTGCTTTGCCATGCCAGAATACCGTCACTTGTGCCGTGAAAAAGCCTTTCCACAGACTGTTGAATAGCTTGCTGCACTGACCGTGCCAACTTCCATAGGCCATGCAGTATAAGAGCGCCAAGGATAAAGCTAAGCGAGACAAATGTCTTCGCTTGCAGGTTACAGCATTCCAGACGAAACAAAACCGGGCCTGGGCCCGGTTTGAGGTAATGCGCAAGCCTGAAATCAGGCGTAATAGTCGACCAGCCGACTAGTCTCCGCCTGACTCAATGCGGCGGAGGCTATCATCATGCCTGCTTCATCAGATTCCCGTGTCTGGGTGCCAACCACACCGCGACCGCGGCCATCAGAACCCCCGCCTTCACTATGATGGGCCTGCTGATCCACGGCCGAGTCACCGACGGAAACATTGACCAGATCCATACCCTGCTGATTGAACGCTTCGCGTAAACGGAACATCTGAGCCTCCAGCGCTTCACGCACTGAGGGGTTCTGGGTCACGAACTGGACCTGATGCTCCTGACCCCGCGTCTGGATGTGTATTTCAAGAGGTCCCAGATCAGCCGGATCCAACCGGATTTCGACACTGCGCAGGTTCTGACTGGACATCCACATCATCTTGTCCATGACCGCATCACCCCAGCCTGCCTGGCCGAAGGGCACGTTGAGCGTCTGACTCGCAGCCAATACTGGACGAGCTGCCAGCGCGCCCTGGGCTGCAGCCTGGGTTTGCGTCCCTGGGCGAAGCATCGCCTCGGCCGAATCCGGATCAGACTTTGCAGTCCGACCACCTAGCGCTTCCAGTGTCTCGGCAAGCTTGCCGGCAAAGGCCGCCCTGCCCTCTGCCGCGGCGGGCGTCATGTCCAGATTACGCTGTACCGGTTGCTGCCCATCGGCTGAAACTCCACGCTCAGCCATCGCTCGCAAACCGTTATTACCTGCAGGCTCCTGTCGCATATCACGCTCTGCTCGGGAAGTCTGTTCCTGGGATAACTGAAGACCCGTCGCCCCTGCGTCACGACGCAGTTTTCTGACCGGATCAAGGAGAGGCTCGGCACTTGTCGCCGCGCTGGCAATAGCCGGCGCAGTCTTAACAGCCCCCGGCGCTTCCAGCACGGTGTTCGCCGCTTCAACTGCTTTGGAAGCGAGCTGGGTGCCAACCAGCTCTGCCATGGTTGCCAGCGCGTCAGCCGCGTCGGCGTCCACCGGTTCGCTGGCGGTAACTTCCGTATCCTGAGCCTTGCCCATGAACTGTCGCGCTTGATCCAACCATTGGGACCAGTCCTCAACCAGAGCTCCCAGTTCCAGCTGCTGCTCCTCAGAAGTCTCTCCTGTCTGCAGCGAAGCCGCCTGGTCTTCGGTTTCGCTACGCAGTTCATCCAGCTGCGCAAGCCATTCCTGCATACCCGCCGGCAAGTTCTTGCCGTCTGCGGCAATCTCGGCCAGGTCCAACAGACCCTGGGTCTGTTCGCCCTCGGCATCTCCCAGCAGTTGCATGAGTGCCTCGACATCGTCGGGCTGCTGGTCCATGAGAATCTCGGCAAAATTTGCCAAACCCTCTATCTTGGTATTCTCCGTGGTGCTTGCAGGCGTCACCGAGGATGAAACCTGTGGCGATCCGCCACTGAAAAACGCCAGCAGATTCTGACTGACCGACATTGCGTACTCTCCACTACAAGAAAGGGAATGAAGCCTATTTCCTGTCAATGCAAGTCACGCGCCAGCTTTAGAGTTTTTACAAAAGAAGAGTCTGTATGGGGGGGTCAGCGAGAAGCTGGAATGCCTAGCAACGGAGCAACCCGCTGGAAGCAATATTGAACCTGTTCGAAGCCATCCTGCGCGGCTACCGGATCAGCTTCCAGACCTGCACGCTCAGCTACTTCACAGGCCTCCTGAAGGGCCACTGCGCCCATATTACCGCAGCTGCCCTTGAAACTATGGGCCGCCTGGCGAAAAGCTTCCCAATCTTCCGACTCAAGGCAAAGACGCAACTGGGCAAGACGCTTGTGCGCATCGCGGCTGAAAGTATCAACCAACAACGCATAATCTTCCTGCATCAATTCGCGCAGCGCATCCTGCACACTCGAGTCAATGTCGATGGGCAAATCTGCCATGCCGCTTGTGTCTCCCTGGCTCTCATCAGCCTGTCATCATTCAGGTGCCGGCAGTATGCCCAAGCTGCCAGGCAAACACTACCCTGACCTCGTTACCACGCGGATTGAAGCGTACTTCATCGGAAAGCGCGCGAATCAATTCGAGACCACGGCCCGCATAACCGCCACGGGTGTCGCCTGGGCACTGCTCGACAAAACCCTCGCCGCTATCCTCAACCTCTATGGCCAGGACCCCTCCACCTGCATTCGGCTGATGGTCCAGCATCACGCGTATCCAACCGTCTCTTAGTCCCTGCAAGCGCTGATTGCGGTCACGATAATAACTATTGAAACCCAATGAATCGAGCTTCACGGATGAATCGAGCTGTAATAGCCCATGTTCCAAAGCGTTGCTGTACAACTCGCTGAGGATTGTGAATAGCCTGCCTGCATGGGCACGCAGTCCTGGCACCTCCATCAGGACCTTGAGCAGGAAGGGCAGCGGATTATGCTCTCGAATCGACGCTGCGCGGAAGGTATAAGCCAGTTGCCAGTCCTGACCATCCAGGTGTCTGACATCCTCATGCAGGAGTGTTGCCGGCGGCGCGCTGAGCGGCTGCATGATAACCTCCAGCAAACTGATATCGTCCTCGGGGCTACCATGGAAGGCTTCAAGTGATTCCAGCAAGCCGTCGAATATACCCTCAGGCCGGCCCTGATAACGACCAATGAGATCGACCACTCGCTCTTCACCATATTGATCACCAGCCCGATTTCGGCTTTCGATCACACCATCAGTGAGGCACAAAAGGCGCTCTCCGGTGGTCATCGGCAGCACCACCGGCGTCGGATCAAATCGATCTGAATTCGCTACGGCCAGAGGCAGATGTGTGGAAGGGATCCGATGAAGTAACTCGCCGCTGCGATCCAGCAGCAGCACCTCCGGTAACCCCCCATTCCAGATTGCCACCAGCCCCTTGTCTGGATTGATTTCGATCAGCACCGCGCAGCAGAAGATATCTATCGGGAGTATGCGACTCAACTTGCTGTTCGCCTCGAGCAGAATATCGCTCAGGTTGTAACCACGGGCGGTCATCGAATAGAAAATCTCTGCCAGGGGCATTGCGCCTATGGCGGCGGAGAGACCATGACCTGTGAAGTCGCCGAGCAGAATATGCATGCCGCCGGATGGGCGGTAGGCGGCGAGCAGAATATCGCCATTGAACATCGCAAAAGCCGTTTGCACATAGCGCAGATTGTCAGCACCAAGACTGCCAGCATGGGCCACGCGATCATAGATGATCTTCGCCAATTCCTGCTCGTGTAACAGACGTTCGTGCTGACTGCTGATCAGATCACGCTGATCCTGCAAGGTCTGATGCATCTCCTGCATGCGATTGAAAGCATGGATCTTGGCCTGCAGGATGACTGGGTTGTAGGGCTTGGTGAGAAAGTCATCACCACCGGCCTCAAGGCACTTAACCAGTGCCCCGGTATCAGTCAGGCTGGTAAGAAAAATGATTGGGATCAGGTTCTCGCCCGACTGCAACTTCATCCGGCGAGCAGCCTCGAAGCCATCCATTACGGGCATCAATGCATCCAGCAACACCAGGTCAGGCCGCTGCAAGCTGAACTGGACCAGCGCCTCAAGACCGTTCTCCGCACTGAGCACCTCGTGACCAAGCCGCTCGACCAGTCGAGCAAGGATCATCCGGTCGGTAGGATTATCGTCCGCTATCAGTATCTTCAGCGGGGCTACCTGCTGAAGACGCAGGTCCGTGGACCGGTTGTCAGCCATGGACTATTCGATACTGAAGAGCTGTTCGAAATTAGAGATGCTCAGAACCTTGCGCACATTCTGATTGCAATGAATGATCCGTATTTCAGCTGCATCGCCACCGGCATGATCCCTGAGCAACAACAGCATTCCCAGTGCAGAGCTGTCTATGTAGTCAGTGTCATGAAGATCGACCACAAAGCGTTCGGGGGCCAGTCCGCCGCGTTCATAGGCTTCTCGGAAATCCTGATGCGCGCTGAAATCGAATCGCCCGGACACCTTTATTGTTAGTTCCTGACCGTCTGGGGACAGGATGGCTTTGATGGGCATGTATCTTCCTTATTGATGTCTGCACATGTTTTTAAGTTCTAGCACAGCAAGGGTAACCTGTCAGGGTTTATTTAGGGCGACTTTCGAAGGCACGCTGGGACAATTCATCAAGCAGCTTTTGCTCCTGCCTGTCTGCCTTGAGTCTTGCCTCTTCCCGGTAACGGTCAATCAACTTGCGCATACCTTCCAGCCGCTGATAACGCTGACGCCACTGCTCACGCGCCTTATCCAGACTCTGAGCGTTCCATGTGACAGTCTGCTGCTGCTGCTCGATGGCCGTCTGCATCTGCGCCAGAAAACGCTGGTAATTGAGTAGCCAGTCACGCCCTACGCCTTGCTGCCCACGCTGAACCCAGCCTTTCTGATACTCGCTGCAATAGAACTCCAGGTCCTGTAGGCGCGCACGGGCGCTATCAAGCTGCTGTTGTGCTTCCCCTAGCCTTCCTGCCGCCTTGCGTTCTTCTTCAAGAGCCATGTCTAGCACCGGCACCAGTCGCCGTATGCGGTTTTCACTCATGGCTGATCAGCTGTTCCAGGGCAGTACGGCTGTCAGCCAAGTTGACCTTGACGTGCAGGCCCTGGCGCAGGAAAGCCTGCATCTCGGGCATTTTCTCCATGGCCATATCAGTCAGCGGATCTGATCCGGCGGAATAGGCGCCGACGCTGATCAAGTCACGGCTCTGCTGATAGCGGGCATAAATCTGCTTGAAGCGCTGGGCGCCCTGCATCTGCTCATCATTGACGATCTGCGGCATCGCGCGGCTGATGGAGGCTTCAATATCAATCGCGGGGTAATGCCCTTCCTCGGCCAGCCGGCGCGACAGCACCACGTGGCCGTCCAGAATCGCACGTGATGCATCGGCAATTGGATCCTGTTGATCGTCACCCTCGGACAACACCGTATAAAAGGCAGTGATCGATCCACCGCCCTGCTCCGCGTTGCCCGCCCGTTCTACCAGTTGCGGCAGCTTGGCAAACACCGATGGTGGATAACCCTTGGTGGCCGGAGGCTCACCGATGGCCAAAGCAATCTCACGTTGGGCCTGGGCGAAGCGGGTCAGCGAGTCCATGAGCAGCAGCACATTCTTGCCCTGGTCACGAAAGTACTCAGCGATGCGGGTGCAATACATTGCCGCCCGTAGCCTCATGAGCGGCGCATCGTCAGCAGGTGAAGCAACCACGACTGAGCGGGCCATACCTTTTTCACCCAGGATCTGCTCGATGAACTCCTTCACCTCACGACCCCGCTCACCGACCAGGCCCACGATAGTGATATCGGCATCGGTGAAACGCGTCATCATCCCCAGCAACATACTCTTGCCCACCCCGCTGCCGGCGAAAAGACCCAGACGCTGGCCCCGCCCGACAGTCAGCAAACTGTTGATCGAGCGAATACCCACATCCAGTGGCTCTTCAATCGGATGGCGCTTGAGCGGATTGATGGTCGGTCCGTTCAGATCTACCCAGTCGTCAGCCCGGAAATCGCCTTTGCCATCCAGTGGTCGACCAATACCGTCCACTACACGGCCCAGCATTGCTGTGCCCATGGGTAGCTTGCCGCCGCCCTTCGATGGCACCACGCGGGCTCCCGGCTGGACACCCTGCAGGCTGTCCACCGGCATCAGATAAATCTTGCTGCCGGCAAAACCCATGACCTCGGCTTCAATCTGGCTACGCCCCTGGGCTGTATCACTGATCACCAGGCAGCGGCTACCTACCGGCGCCTTGCAACCTTCAGCTTCCAGGGTAAGACCAACCATGCGTATCAGACGACCCTCGACTATGGGCTCGTCAGGTAACGTCAGAACGGGTTCGTATGAGGCCAGGCGGCGGGCGAAGCTGATACGCTCAGGTCTGTCCATCGCTCGGCGCCTCGCTGCTATCGTCAGAACCTGGCGGCTCGACACTGATATCTGGCTCTGGGGGATGGGCGCGCTGCTCGCGTTGCTGCTCAAACAGCTGATCAATGATTTGCTGCAGACGCGTCTCCACAGTGGCATCAAGCTGGCTCTGTTCGGTCTCGAGCCGGCAACCGCCAGGTAATAACTGATCATCTTCGAGTAGGCGCCATTTTTCCTCATGGCGTTCACGAAGTGCCTTTGCAGCTTCAAAGTCGACCGGATTGAGATAGATACGAATATTCTCGGCGCCCATGGGCAGCGCCTTTAATGCGCCCCTGAGTACCTTGGTGATCTGGCTGGAGTCAATCTGGAGTTCGCGCTGCAAAACCTGGCTTACCATGGTCTCGACGAGTTTGAGCAACATGTCTTCGATCTGGTCATCCTGATCGTGCATCGGCTCCAACAACTGCGTCATCAGCGCTTCCAGTTCGGCCAGACGAGCATCAATCCTGGACTTTGCTTCCTTCTGGCCCTTGAGCTGGCCAGAATGGAAACCATCCTTCTCACCCGTGGCAAAACCCTCGTTGTAAGCTTCCTCACGGATCTGCTCAAGCTCTTCCACGGTGAAAGGTTTGGGCGCTTCTTCCTGCGGCTCTTGGTCGCCATCCAGGTCTGGCTCATCCAGAGGAGCTCTGAGGTCAGCTTCCGGCTCCTCGCGGTCCAGCGGAACCTGGTGGGGTTCGGCGTCAAAGCTGGGCAAATCCCATCGCGCAAAGGCAGACTGTTCGCCGCCGCGCAGCAATTCGCTATCCTCTGTCCTTGGCGCGGTAGTGCCTGGAGTTTTCATTTACAGGCTTTCCAGTACCGGCATATCAAATCATCTCCTCGCCGCCCTTGCCGCCCAGAACAATTTCGCCTGCGTCGGCCATGCGCCGCGCGATAGTGAGAATTTCCTTTTGCGCAGCTTCGACCTCGCTGATGCGGACTGGACCCTTGGCCTCCAGATCATCTTGCAGCAATTCTGAAGCGCGCTTTGACATGTTCTTGAGAATCTTGTCCTTGATCGCCTCGTCAGCTCCCTTGAGGGCAATGATCAGCACATCGGAGGAAATCTCCCGCAGCAGCGCCTGGATGCCACGGTCGTCGACGTCTGCAAGGTTGTCGAACACAAACATCAGATCCTCGATCTTGCTGGAAAGGTCTTCATCCATGTCACGGATGGCTTCGATGATCTGGGATTCAGTGCTCGACTCAAGGAAGTTCATGATGTCTGCCGTACGCTTGACGCCACCCATGTTGGCCCGTGTTGTATTGGAGTTACCGGCAAACTGCTTTTCAAGGATCTCGTTGAGCTCCTTGAGCGCTGATGGCTGTACCGTATTAAGGGATGCCACACGCAGCAACACGTCCAGACGAACCTTGTGATCGAAATAACCAATCACCTCGGCCGCCATATCGGGATCGAGGTAGGCCACTACGATCGCCTGAATCTGGGGATGTTCAAAACGGATGACGTCGGCCACAGCCCTGGGCTCCATCCATTTGAGACTGTCCAGGCCCGACGTGCTGCCGCCCAGCAGAATACGATCTACCAGCCCGTTGGCCTTGTCTTCACCCAGAGCCTGGGTAAGCATTGTCCGAATATAGCTGTCAGCACCAACACCCAGGCCTGTCTGCTCTCCGACAGTTTCGATGAAGTCACCCATGACCTGGTGCACCTGCTCGCGATTGACGGTTCGCAGACCCGCCATGGCACTACCAACCCGCTGGACCTCTTTCGGTCCCATGTGCTTGAGAAGCGCTGCGGCGTCGGACTCACCCAGGCTCAACAAAAAGATCGCGGCCTTATCCAGCTTTGATAGCTTGGCGGGGCGCTTGGCAGCTGCTTCTTCACTCATCGGCGTTGATCCACTCTTTGACTACCTGGGCGACCCGGCCGGTATCTTCAGCCAGCAGACCCTTGATTGCATTCAGTTGCTGTTCGTAATCGGCACCGGGTGACGGCAGGAGCATAGCGGCCCCTGCGCCACCAGCGACAGCACCAGACAAACTGACGTGGTCGTCGCGTAGATCGCTGCCCAGTTCGTCCGAACCGCCATACTCCGCAGGATATCCGCCAGCCCCATTGTCACGACTATTGGTTGTCAGGTTTTTAAGTACGGGGCGCAGCACACCGAATACCAGGATAAGTATGAACAGAACACCCAGTATCTGCTTGGCAACGTCCCAGAACCAGGGCTGCGACCAGAATGGGATCTCTGGCAGCGGCTCCAATGCTGCTTGAGCCACGAAAGGACTGTTGACGACGCTGACGCTGTCACCGCGGCTCACATCATAGCCTACTGCATCCTGAACCAGTCGCGTCAACCGGGCAAGATCGGCTTCGGTCAGCGGTATGCGTGTGCTTTCGCCCGTCTCCGGATTAACGGTAACCGGATCATCCACTACGACTGCCACAGACAACCGCGCAAGCCTGCCCTGCTGCTGGCGTGTGTAGCTGATCTGGCGATCGAGTTCAAAGTTGCGGGTGGCCTGCTGACGGGTATCCATCGGAGAGGCGCCCGGGAGGGGAGCACCTTCAACGGCCGGATCGGCGGGCTGTTCGGGTACCTGTGTAGCGCCGGGGGGCTGATTGGTCAGAGCGCCGGGAATACCTCTAGCCTCCTGACCGGCGCCACGGGCCTCAGTCATGACCTGCTCACTGCGCAGAGCAGACTCGGGACTGTACATTTCGGCAGTGGACTCAACAGTACTGAAGTCGACCTCCGCAGACACCTCGGCACGGTAGCGGCCTTCCCCGACGATGGGTAGCAGAATTCCGTTAACCCGCCGCTCGTAACTCTCTTCCATGCGTCTGGCGTAGTCAAATTGACGTCCCGCTACAGTCAGCTCGCTCAATTCACTCTGGTCGGAAAGCAGATTGCCCGCCTGGTCAACGATGGTGACCTGGTCCTTATCCAACTCGGGAACGCTGGTAGCCACGAGATTGACGATAGCCATGACCTGCGCCGGCTCAAGCGAACGTCCCGAATACATCTCCAGCAGTACCGAGGCGCTAGGCTTGCGCTCATCACGCACAAACACGGTGGAACGGGGCATGGCAATGTGCACACGCGTCGACTTGATGTTGTACATACTGGAAATGGTACGGGCGATCTCACCCTCGAGGCCGCGTCTGTAGGTTGCCGCCTCCATGAACTGACTGGTACCCAGGCCCCGCTCGCGATCGAGAATTTCGAAACCCAGATTGTCATCACGGGGCGTTACACCAGCACCGGCCAGACGCATGCGGGCATCGTTGATATCGGCACTGGCGACCAGCAGCGCGCCGGTGTTGGGATCGATACGATACTCGATACGACTGGTTTGCAGGATTTCTGTCACCTGAGCCGAATCGAAGCGCTGCATGTCGTTGTAGAGAATCTGATAATCAGGCTGCTGTGACCAGAGCACAACTGCAAAACCGATGGCGACACTGGCAGCCAGCCCGACCAGAAGACCAAACTGACGCAGCATGGGTAGCTGAGCCAGGTTGTCCAGGAAGCTCATACCCAGAAACGGCTTGCGGTCAGCGCCCGTGCTTGCCTGGGGCCGGGTGACCGGTGTATTTGCAGTGTTCGCGGAATCCATTTTCTACCCTCGGTCAATCACAGCAAATCAGATGGGCATGTTCATGATGCTTTCGTAGGCAGTCACCATCTTGTTCCGCACCTGTAAAGCTGCCTGGAACGCGACACTGGATTTCTGCGAAGCAATCATTACCTGGGTGAGATCAATACCGGCGTCGCCACGCTCATAGCCAGTTTGCAGTTCAGAAGTAGTTTTCTGTAATTCGCTGACCCGGTCCACTGCATTTTTCAGTAGATCGTCGAAAGCGGGGCCTTTGACGTCGGCGTTCTGCTCCAAAGGCGTCGGCGCTTGCGGCCGACCCATGGCTTCCATCTGCATGGAACGCATCTGCAACATCAAACGATTGAACTCGACACCCTGGGTCATACCAATCTCCAAACCGTATTTTTTTGACGGCGACTGTAGCTTTAAGATTGATATAGCAAGATCGATGCCAACTAAAAACGCATCTCGACATCCAGACCGGCATCACGCATCTGGGCGAGCTTATAGCGAAGGGTGCGAGGGCTGATGCCCAGCTTGTCCGCAGCCTCTTTGCGGCGGCCCCGCTCGGCTCGCAACACGTCAAGAATCAACTGGTACTCGCGCTGGCGCACACCGACACCGAGGTCGGTTGTCAGATTGCAGGCAGAGCGACTGGCGGGCTCAGACGGATCTCCGGCCGGCGTCGGATTGCCGCCGCGGTCCTCATAGCCCATATCTGGCATAGTCGGAGCACTGAACGAAGGGCGCTCAGAGAGCCCCGTAGCCGCTGGAGTAACAGGGCTGCCCGGCAATACCGAAAGACACAGGTCCTGAGCATGGATCACACCACCGTGCTGCAGAATGAGCGCGCGTTGCACGGCGTTGTCCAACTCGCGAACGTTACCCGGCCAGCCATGCTGACGCATAGCCTGACAGGCATCCTCAGCGAATCGCACGGGAGGCTGATTCATCTTGCGTATATGCTTGTCGAGCAGACGCTGAGCGATAGGTACGATGTCACCAACGCGCCCTCTCAGGGGTTGCCATTGCAGCGGAAAAACACCGAGCCGATAGTACAGATCTTCCCGGAAACGCCCCGCCGCCACTTCCGCTGGCAAATCACGGTTGGTGGTAGCAATCACTCGGATATCAAGCTGGATGAGCTTCCGTCCGCCAACGCGCTCGACTTCACGTTCCTGCAATACGCGCAGTAATTTTGCCTGAAGCGCCAGCGGCATCTCGGATATCTCGTCCAGCAGCAAGGTACCACCGTTGGCCTGCTCGAACTTGCCGGACTGCGCTGCTACGGCGCCGGTGAAGGCGCCCTTCTCGTGACCGAAAAGCGTCGCCTCCAGCATGTTGTCAGGAATGGCGGCGCAGTTGATCGCAATAAACGGTTGTTGAGCCCGCGAGGACGCCTGGTGAATATAGCGCGCCAGAACCTCCTTACCGGTGCCGGACTCGCCGGAAATCAACACCGTCGAATCACTGGCCGCAACCCGGCTGGCGAGTTGCAATAATTGTTGACTGGCCGGCTCCACCGCCACTGGGCCTTCAAGCTTGCCTGATTGCAACCGACCAAGCGCATACTGACCCAACAGATCAAGCAATGCCTTCGGCTCGAATGGCTTGACCAGGTAATCGACCGCCCCATCGCGCATGGCGCCAACGGCGTTCTGAACGGTGCCATAAGCGGTCATCAACAACACCGGCAGCTGCGGATGCTGCACACGCAGAGCGCGTAAAAGGCCATGCCCATCCATACCCGGCATATTTACATCGCTGACCACCATGCAGACCGACTCGCGCTGCAACAGCGCCAGAGCGGATTCACCATCACCCGCTTCAATATAGTCGTACCCTCCCAGGGTAAGGGTATCGGCCAAGGCTTCACGCAGGGCGCGGTCGTCTTCAACCAGAAGAATGCGTGGCTTACTCATGGAGCTGCTTCCGGATCGATGTAATTTGTGGCTGCAGCCTGTAAAGGCAAAAGGAGTTCAGCACAGGTACCCCAGCCTGCCTTGCTGCGCAGGAAAAACGCGCCGCCATGGGCCGCAGCCACCGACTTGACCACAGAAACACCCAGACCTGTGCCCTGCGACCGGGTGGTAAAGAAGGGCTCACCTATCTGGGCGCGCTGCGCAGCATCCATACCGCATCCGGTATCGATTACCGCCAGACTGAGCTGACCCTCGATCAATCGCGCACAGACTTTCAGCCGCGGATAATGTCCGCCGGCCTGTATGGCATTGTCTATCAGGTTGGTCATTGCCCCGATCAAGGTATCCTGATTACAGCGCAGTAGTGCCTGGCTGTCACAACGATTATCCCAGCGGCAGGTCGCGCCGGCATGGCCCAGCATGGGTTCGGCTTGCTGGCGCAACGCATCGAAAAATTCGGCGACGGTCAACTTCTCGGTCAGAGACAGGTCCCCTTTGGCGAACAAGAGCATGTCCCTCACCTGATGCTCTATAGTCTGCAACCTGCAAGTCAGGCGCTCGCCGAAGCGCTGCCGGTGTTCCGCTGGCAGGGCTGTGTCATTCAAATGGCTGGCGTAGAGCATCGCTGTAGAAAGTGGAGTACGAATCTGGTGGGCAAGCGACGCAACCATACGCCCCAGAGCGGAAAGTCGCTCGTGGCGGGCTAACTGGCTTTGTAGCTGACGGGTTTCGGTCTGATCATTGATCAGGATGATCTGGCCCGGCTCTCCGTTGAGCGAGCGGGTGGCCAAAGAAACGCGACGGCCACTGCGCAGGGATACCTCATGATAATCATCGTCCCGCGGCGCAAAACGCTCGCGGATCAGATCACGCCAGAGCTGACCTTCCAAGGGCTCCCCGAGCAGTTCGCGGGCAGCCGGATTGGCTTCGCGAACCCTGCCGTTGCCATCAAGGACAACCACGCCGCCGGGCAACAGATCCAGCAAATTCTGCAAGCGTGAAGCCAGGCAGGCCTTTTCGGCCAGCTCCTGGTCTCGCTGCACGCGGGCCTGATCCAATTGCCCCTGGAGAGAGGCGACCTGCGCCTGCAACAGTGTATGGGAGGAGGACAGCCGGTCCGACATTTCCTTGAACAACGCATGGGCCCGTTGCAGCTGAGCTTCGCTGCGCTGCGGACGTGCGCCGGGGTCACTAACCTGATGGTCAGTGTCGGTGTCAGTCGCGGGCAGGTGTTGGGCAGTCAGAACCATTGGGTATCCCCTGATTACAATACGTCTCGTCAGGGGTGATAAAGCAAGGCCTGTGCCATCTAATGCGAATGCATATATATCATGCACTTACGGACATTCTTGCAAATACGCGTCAGTCTTCTGACAGATCAGCGCCACGGTTAATACCGTACTTGCGCATCTTCTCGACCAGGGTAGTTCGGCGAATACGCAGTCGTTCAGCAGCTCGCGCAACAACGCTATTACATTCATCAAGCGCCTGCTGAATCAGCGTCTGCTCCAGACCACCCAGATACTCCTTGAGGTCCAGCCCTTCCGGTGGAAGATAAGCTGGACTATCGAGTCCGACCAGGCCGCTGAAAGCTTCGTCACGCTCATCTTCATCCGCGCTCAGCTTGCGCAGGTCTTCCTGATCATCTTCCACATAACGGAATTTGCGCGGTAACTCACCGACACCAATCACGCCGTGGGGATGCATGATTGCCATCCGTTCGACAAGATTGGCCAGCTCGCGCACATTGCCTGGCCAGTCGTGCTGACACAGCGACATAATGGCCGAGGTGCTGAAACGAATCGAGCCACGCTTTTCCTTTTCCAGGCGGGTGATCAACTCATTGAGCAGCAGGGGAAGATCCTCAATGCGCTCACGCATGGCTGGCATCTCGATCGGGAACACGTGCAGGCGATAGTAGAGGTCCTCACGGAACCCACCTGCCTCGATCATGGTTTCGAGATTTTTGTGGGTCGCCGCAATCACCCGCACATCAGCAACCTGTACTTTATTGCTGCCGACACGCTCAAAGGTTCTCTCCTGCAGGACACGCAGCAGCTTGACCTGCATCGGCAGAGGCATGTCGCCGATTTCATCAAGAAACAAAGTGCCGCCCTGGGCGAGCTCGAAGCGGCCTGCACGGCTGGTAATCGCTCCGGTAAACGCACCCTTCTCGTGGCCGAACAGCTCGCTCTCAAGCAGCTCAGCCGGTATAGCGCCGCAATTGACCGGCACAAACGGCTGATCCTTGCGTTTGGAGTGGTAATGCAGGTTACGCGCAACCACTTCCTTGCCCGTGCCCGACTCACCAAGAATCAACACAGTGGCTTCGGTATCGGCCACCTGTTGCATCATCTGTCGCACTGACTGAATACTGCGGCTGGTACCAACAAGACTACGAAACAGATTGGGCTCACGCTGACGCTGACGATTGCGCTCGTCGAACACCTCGCGGTAAACCTGAGCTCGATGCAATGCATCGAGCAACTGGTTATAGCCCAGGGGCGGGGTAAGCACAGCGAGTAGACGCTGGCGGAGATGCTCAGGCCAGTGCGCAGCCTGTTCTGCGTCCTGCAATATGACCGGGAGGTTTTCGTCCCACTTGTCCAACTGTCCAAGTAAGCCCTGAACACCAATTGACTGTTCACAGTACCCGAGGATCACGCATTTGAAGAAACCGGGACTGGTATCCTGTTTTTCCACATCTGTTTGCCAATCGGCTGAGGTGGTCAAAACAACTTCTTCGCCCAGGAAGGCAAGAATCACGCTCAGGTCCTGACGACCTTGAGGCGCATCATCGATCAGCAAAATATGGCTGTTGGGCAACATAGGCGAGGTGGGCGTCCTGTAAACACACATTATAGGGCCCGGTGCTTTGATAGCGGAGGGCCACACTTATAATCTTTGCCTAAAGGTAGTCAGATTTACAGTGCGAGTCAAATAGTTGGCGCAGTTTTATGGCACTTTAATACGATGCCCAAAATGTTTGTGTCAATGGCCATTAATTTTGACCCACTTTTGGCCAATAAAATTGA